>ENA-OPVK01000026-OPVK01000026.1-human-gut-metagenome-genome-assembly--contig:-NODE-26-length-128731-cov-7.854635_pt1 | contig 128731 bp, 115 predicted proteins | sample MGYA00241495_ERZ501982 | MGnify/ENA primary metagenome ERZ501982 (study PRJEB25962, sample SAMEA2042002) | human gut metagenome | biome: human gut; feature: human-associated habitat; material: faeces...
CTTCCCAGGGAACGGATTCATCCCGGATTTCGGCCTGCATGGCAGTAGCCAGTGTGGTATCCAGATCATCGTCAGCGTTCCGTATTCCTAAGCTGATGGTCAAACTATGCTGAGGGTCATCGTCTACCAGCAGCACCCGGTTTCCGGTACAGGCTTTCCGGTACTTCCGGCAGAAAGCCAGCAGCCGTCGGTTCGTCACCGGGTTATACATGTACGAGGGCTGGAAATGCAGTTCCACCTCTGTCTCGTCCAATAACGGCAGATGGGTGTGGTGTGGAGCCCATTCCTTATCCGGAAATCTGGTATGGCCATATTTCCGGAGCACATCCGGTTCCGCGTCCGGCCATACATCGATGTCTCCCGGCATCCGGTGCAGCGGGTTGGGGTAGTATCGGGCAATGCCCTGTCCTTTCAGTATCGTGCAGGCATAGCCTTCCGTTTGCAGGAACTCGCTTACCTGTACGGCTTCCCCGTTCAGCCGCCGGTTCAGCTGTTCTATCCGCAGCAGCTGCTGTATCCCTTTCAGCTTGATGGGGGCGGGGGGCAGGTATTCTGCGGGAAGTTTCAGAATCCCGTCCATCACGATGCCGGTTACTGCCTGCTTCCGGGTCAGGGTCAGCAGTTCCTTCCAGGTACTTTCCGGCAATGGAGTTTCCAGGTGCAGAGATTCTCGTGTTCCGATGCCCAGTTGTATCAGTTTGAAAAAGAAAGATAGGAGTGTTTCATTCATATGTGTCTGTCAATGATTTTATGAGCGATGTCATTCAGATCATCTTCTATGTTTGCAAGGTATTTTTTGTATGCCTTTTCCCAATTGTAGTATTTGTAACCGACAATGCCTAAAGGTATCAGTATAAGGTTTACTAACTGATAAGTAATCAGTAGCAGACGGATAAGCTGTTGGTTCTGTTCCCAGAATTCAGGAGAGTTACTCACTGGGTACAATGCATACAACAGCCCCCCTATGAGAGAGCTGATGAATACACCTGCTGCATGGATAAGAATGAACCGCCTGTTGCAGTCCAGGCTTATATAGAATTTGTCACACATTCCCATCATGTAGAATATCAGCAGCAACAGTAACATTCTCCACCAGATAGCCTGGAAAGGAATCAGAAAATACAGCGCAATGATGATGACCTGGGTAAATAGCAGATTAAGAATCCTGTAATCTATTCTTTTAGGGGACTTTATGTGCCGATGCATCGTCTTGTGTCTCTCTTTACCAATCAGAAGACAATATTTACGCCATAGCGCCGCTGTAAATGCAAAAGATAATGTCAGATAGTAGACAGTGAATCCTATAGCGAATTCGTTCGGTACGAAGAATGGGTCTATCAGCATAAAGACAAGTCCCCACAGGAATGTATAAAGAGCTACAAGTTGGGGTATCTTTTGCTTGTAGATGCTTTTACTGTTTTTGTCCAGAGTCAGTCTTGCCTGTGTTTCACCTAGCCAAAGCTTGCTGGTAGAGATTTGATAATATTCAAGTTCTTCTTGTGTTCCGGCCTGTTCTATTTGGTGTTCATTGGCTTTCTGTGAATTTTCCAGTTCCCGTTTCCATTGTTTCAGGTATTTTTTTGATTCCTTTACCAGGTACTTTATCAACGATGTAAAATAGTTTCCTTCCTGATAGAACAGTTGCAGGACAGCCAGTGTAACCAGCACCCCGAAGAAAGTTTGTGTCTTGTCCAGCATTTATCTTATGATGTATGGATTTACCATGTTTTTCTTACACGTCTCAAAGATTTCATTCAGCAGCATACAGCTGTCTCTCACTGTCTGGTCTGTACCTGTGATTCTAATCCGTCCTTTTTTGCTTTTGTCTTCCAGTTCACGCCGGTAAATGTTGTTGTCGCCTACCATGAAATGGAAGTCAAATTTCGGGTTATGTTCTTTCAGTATGTAAAGTCTGAAATTATTTTTCCCCCATATGTCTGTCAATTCTTTTTCAGGTTCAGATATGCTTATTTCCCGCTCACTGATGATTTCTATGCTGTTTCTTTCATTGGAAAGAAACTTCCCAAGCAATGCCCGGAATTGGGTATATAATTTTTCTACTGCATTCTTTGTGCCTATTTCTTCCAGCTTTCTTTTTCCTTTCTTTGTAAACAGTCGTGCTTCTCCGCAATAGATTTTTATTTGGCTACATTTCTGAAGCATGAAGTTTAAGACACAATAGGTATTCATGATGTTGTCATTCTGAATAACGATAGAGCTGTTGTTGTTCCAAGCATTCTCCAGTTGTTCGTTGAAGTAGTCAGTATCTTCTTCGTTGAATAGAGTCTTGTTTTCTGCCATAGGGGGTATTGCTGCTTTTTTGTTCATGGTATTTTGCAATGTTATCATTTAATCTGTTTATTTCCAAATATTTTTGTAGGTTTATTCCTTTCAGATGGATTTTTCAGATAAATGTACTTCTTATAGACTGTTTCATGATGTTATACTGCCGATAGAAGAGATTGCCAATTTCTTTGGGGCATCTTACATTTCGGGTGATAGTGAGAAAGATTCAATCGGCTTCTATCGGGTCGGAGAAAAACCGCAAAAAGTGCCCGCACTTCCGTTGCTTGGAGCGCAGACACTTTCTACCGTCTCGGTTTACAAAGCTACAGTAGTCCAGTGAACTACCTCCGTCTTTAGCTTTTAATTTTTAACTATTAACTTTTAACTGAATCAGTCTCTCCGGAAACTATCACGGGTATACACCTTTTCTTTCACATCGTCAAGGCACGTGTCGTAGCAATTGGTAATAAGGATTTGCGCTTGTTCTTTGAAAACTTCGTCTTCTAGCGTCGGTACGCAGATGATGACCTGCTCCTTTTGTGTCTGGTATACTTTATACAGTCTAGATACCGCTTTGTTAGTCAGATGCTCGTCGGTGTTCCACGTACGTATGGGTACATATTTTTCCTGTTCCGATTTTTCTTCCACATATACCTCCTTTTGAAAGAGAACCTGCCCATCCGCTGCAAGAACATTTCATACAACCTAGGCTACCTTTGAAATGAATTGTACTGGCAGTATTTATGTAACCTGTATATCTGCACCGTGGGCATCCGTCTCCAAAGCAGGATGGACATAGTTTTCTTGCTGCTTTTTCTTCTTCCCATTTTTTGATTCTTTCTTGTCTTTCGTATTCCTCATGTACGAGGTATCCACCTGTAATTATCATACCTAGTCCTAAGATAAGACCGATTTTATCCTTTTTCTTTTTTGTCACTATATTATAAGTAAGCCAGCATCCGATAAATGCAATTATAGCTCCTATTACTGTCTCCATTCTTTTGTTTTTTAGGATTAAAAAAAGTTCTGTTTACACATTTTCAGTTGACAGATAATAAGTATTGTTGCGACAATAGATATAGTTAAATATTTGCTGTTTAATTCATTCTAGCTGATTTGACCGGCCGACATCTTTATGATTATTTAATCTGAATCCTCATTTTATATTATCGTTAATTACGGTGAACTATCGATTTAAAGAGCTTTAAATGTTGCTCTGCAACTCTTTGTATATCATATTTTTTATGAGCATATTCCCATGCTTCATTTCTCATTTTTTCTGCCGTTTCTCTATTTTTATATAAAGATATGACTGCATTGGAGGCTTGTTGGGGCGAGTCAACATCGACAAGAATACCATCTATCCCGTTACGTACGATTGTTGGTATAGCGTCAATTTTAGTTGCAACGAAATTCTTTTTTGCTGCCATATATTCTACTATGGCTAATCCAAATCCTTCCCATCTTGATAATAACATAGCAATATCAAATACTTTTAAATAAGAGTATGGGTTATCAGTCCATCCTGATATAAATAAGTTGATATTATTCTCTTGGGCATATCTTTCTATTTCTTTTCTTTGTTCTCCATCGCCTACTATAATAAAATAGGAATTTGGAATTATTTCCTGAATATTCTTAGCTGCTTTTATAAATATATCAGGAGCCTTTTGTTCTGATATACGTCCTATCATACCTACAACAAATGCATTTTCTGGTATATTCAAATCTTTGCGTTTTACGGGAATTGCATTCTCGATAGCGGAGAAGTCTATGCCATTTAGAATGACTTCTAACTTTTGATTGTTTGCAATTTTATGTCTTAATGCTGACATACGCTCTGCCTCTGATATGCAAATGATTTTGTCTGTGCTGCGTGCCAGAAGCCTTTCAATATGTACAAAAATTTTACTTTTTAATTTACCCATTATGTTATGTGATAAGTGATATTATTTTATTTCATATTAAAGGCCCACCCATGTGGGTTATAAATTATTTTGACAGATAGTCCTAGACATGCTAATCTGCCTAATCCTCCAGCAATACTACTGTGACAATATACGATATCAGGATTGTATTTTTTGATTAGTTTACGAATAGATAATACACTTTTGAGAACTGAAATAGGTGATAAGGACTGACCTATGTTTAGCTGTTCTATCTCATCTACTTTCCCTTTATATTCTTCTTTTTTATAATCGAAAGAGCAAATTAATACTTGTTGTATTCCTGATTTATTCAGTAAAGGTATTAACATTCTTAGATATCTGTCTACACCTCCTGCACATTGAGCAATATGAATAATCTTCATAATAACATATATATTTTATAGTATTATCTTTTTATTTCTTTATTACCGTTAATTGTTTTAAATAATTTTTTTGTCCACTTATATATACCTAATCTGTTACTCCATAAACGTGCCTGTTTTTCTAATCTGTGCCGTAACGTTATTGGAAAAAATTTGTGAAAACATTTTTCAGTATCCATCACACCCAAATCATGAAAGAAGTCTTCTCGTTTTGGATTAAAAGAAACAGAATAAAACATTTCTTTAACACCTTCAACTGCTTCATCTGGATTTATCTGAATAATCTTTAAGTCTTTATATAAGTCCTTTATTATTTCATTAGCTAGTGAAGAATGAGTTAAGATTCTTGTAACCCCTTTATCATTATCTAATTCTTTTGAGAACTTGTCAACATCAAAACAATCCCAAATGGTAAAATCTGTATTTCTGTACCGTTTTCTAAAAACACATTTCGTACAACTAGGTCTGATGTTAACGCCAGAAAAGAAAGACCTTAAATAGAAATCAGTATCAATACCCTCATGATAATCTTTTTTCCCTTTATCAAATAATGACATAGTAGAGTACTTATAACCATGGTATTTATCCCTAAACTTAATATCCTTAAGTTTAATATTCAAATTCTTCTGCTGCATTTCAAGGTATTTCCTTAAGACTAATGGAGAAGGACATGCCCTGCAAACCACATCTACAGTAATAAGTTTACTATATGGCTTTCTTAGAAAAGAAAAAAGCCCTTCTAGTTGACATGGTGTTCCACTGAATAAAACATATCTATCATCCTGTAGAATTTTCTTAGCCTGAATATATGCCACATTTATTTGGCTTTGAACATATTTGCTATTTCTGAATTTGTAAAGATCTTCGTATCTTTCTACATAAGAATGAAAGACTTCAAAATTTTCATTTAAACTAGCTCCAAAAACAATACCTCCTTTGCTTAATACCCATTTAGATATTGCCGTAAAAGCTCCTCCGGAGGTGCTTTCTCTTAATATTTTGTCGTTTTTATGTTGTACCAAAAAGGCTCGTTGATTGGGATTAGTAACTTCTGGCTTTACTTGAATGATAGGGCATACTTTCTCACATAGCCCACATTCTATGCAGATACTGTTGTCAACAAATGGATAGAGGAATCCCTCATTATCCTCAGTCATAGTAATGCAATGTTTGGGGCAAATGGAAGCACAAGCATTACAACCACAACAGTTTCTTTTATCTTTAATGTCTATCATATTTAATATGGGATTTGTTCAAAGCATCATATACAAATTCTTTCGTAAATTTCCGGAGATTAGCCAGCTTATCATGAATCTTATTGTAGTCGATATTCATATTAAGCATATCCTTTGGATTCTCATTACCTTTTAATAACCTATGTTCTTGGTTTACTAAAGATAAAAGGGAATAAATACGTCCGTTCGTAGAGACTATATTGTCATTATCGTATCTTCTAAACGTAAAAAAATTCTTGGCATATAGCATTGAGAATACAGTACAATGGAAAGAGTCAGTGAAAACATATTCAGCATCTCTGATTAATCGTATAAACTCTTTAGGCCCCACATTGTAAGGAGCCTGGTCTGGAAAGTGCTCATCACTAGCTATAAACTCATCACAATGCTGTAATTGTATAATTTTGTATCCTGTCAAATTCTTTATTTTCTTTACAAATTCTCTTTGAATAGGATTATTGCCAAGAAAATAGCAGAACAGATATTTTTCTGATATGAATCTATCATTACATATTTCTTTGGACCAATCTTCTGCAGTAAATAAGATGGTAGGGTCACATACAACAGGAACCTCTCTTCCTGTAAGTTCTTTGATTAGTTTTTGTCCACTTATTTCTCTGATAGAGCAAAAATCAATTCTTGGTAAGAATTGTTTTGCCATTTCTGCTTGCTTTTTGGGAAGATGCGATATACCAAAACTGGTAGATAATGCTATTTTAGGAATTTGTAGAGGAACAAAGTTCAACGTGTAATAATTAGCAGCAATATTAGAAGGCAACCATAATTGGTCACTACCAACAACAAATGCAGCATATTCAGATGTAGCTTTTGAAAGTTCTAAGAATGAATTATACCTTTTGGAAAGGTGAAATTCATTCTTGGCAAAATCTGTAAACATTTGATTTCGTTCGTTCAAATGTTTTGCATATACTGAATTTGTTTTTTTTGCAATTATTTTTTTTACTGTTGCCCACTTATCTTTTATTACGTTAGTATTGAAAAGTCTACTCAGGAAATATTTATATTTAGCATGATTTATTTCCGAACTTAATCCATCTATTAATATTGTTTCATTATCAACATTTATTTCATCGAAAAACTTTTGAGTGGCAAAAGCTTGAAGTTGACTACCATAATTAGGCTGGAAGTAACAAGTTACAAGAGCTATTTTTTTCATATTTAATAGTTGAATTTACCTTTCTTTAAAAAATATTGTTTCAGAGAGGAGATGATGGCTAATAATCCATACAATTTATATTTAATTATATAGAAAGTGATTTTTCTTAATTTGTCTATTCCTTTGGTGTTGCTTTGCTTAATTGCTTCTTTAAATATTGTTGTTTCGCAAATCAATTTATGGAATCTTTTACATTTATAATATAAAGATTCATTGCCCCCCGGAAAAAAATATGTACTCATTGCTATTGCAATTAAAGAATAGATGATTCTTTGATAAAGAAAAGGTAAGAATTTATTCCTTTCAGGAAAACAATCTATTTTTTCTTTAATAATATTGAAACAATCAATGATGTATTTTGTGTTATTTTCGTCAGCTTTTTTACTAATAGAATTCGGATTGTATCTATAGTTATATAAATACTGATTTATATATAAAGCATTATGTGCATAATAGAATGATTTCAGCGCAAATTCAATACCCTCAGCTCCTTGTCTTAGTCTTGGATCATGACAAATGTTATTTTTCTTTGCATAATCAGTTCTTATAAGTCTGATGACTGGTGAAGATATTCCAGAACTATATATTAAAGTATGTATAGCAAGATTCTTGCATTCTTCATTGATATAAAGCTGTTCAGGCTTCGGACATTTCCATTCTAATTTACCTTTTATGGGCTTACCATTGAGATCCTGTAAGATCTTCCAAAATATAATATCTAAATTTTGATATTGCTGTATTTTTTCTGTAAGAATTTTGCATGAATTGATGTCAATCCAGTCGTCACCGTCTACGTACATATGCCAGTCTCCTTTGATTGCTTCATATCCAGCGTTTCTTGCAGATACTAATCCTCCATTAGGCTTGTCTATCACTTTTATGCGAGAATCCTTTTGGGCATATTGATTACATATTTTTAAAGTGTTATCTGTTGAACCATCATTGACAAGCACTAATTCCCAATTGGGTGATGTCTGAGAAAGAATACTTTCTATACATTGAGGTAAGAATTCTTCTACATTATAGCAAGGTACAATAATGCTTATTAGTAGATTTTTCATACGTAAATATTAAGCGTCCACATGTATTATAGGACAGGTTTATACTAAAATTGATATAAAACCAAGTTTTTGGTAAAAAAAGATTAACACTCATGAAAATACGAGTGTGGCTATTGTGTGATGATAAATAGCAACAGTTAAGAGTATAAAAGTTTCATACACGTGTACATAAGCCACAATCTTTGGCGCTTAACTGTTGAGAACAATTTCATTTCCGGGCTGTGGTAATTTCAGTAAAGGTCGGCCTTTGGTCTATATTACTAATTAGGAGTTTCTCCTTTGGTTATTTTTGAAAGTGATACCATGTATCCTAACTTTTTTAGTTCGGAAGAAAGGTATATTTTTCGCTTCTGCTCAATCTTTGACTGCATATTGTGCGTCAAGTTCATGGTAACGGGCTCCTGTACTCAGTTTCAGATAAATGGATGCTAGTTGAGAATGTCCCACAGCAATCAAGGTACACTTCTTCCCTCTACAGGCAGCTATACGATGGTATTTCTCACTGAAAAATGTATTCTTTGTGCGGGTCGTAGCCCATGCGTCTTCTGTGATTATCGCCTTTATCTGTTTGTTCCCGTGAGTGATTCGTGAGCTTTTTTGCCCGCATTTTTGTTTTTGCCCAGCGAAAAAGGACGGACCAGAACGAAAGGTGCTTTTCGAAGTAAAGTGGGATATGTCTAAACCTATTTCAGAAACAAGATCTTTAACCATCTTGGTAGTGGAACCGGCGATTTCCTTGATAAGTTCAAGGAAATACTCATACTTTGCAACAGCCTCTTTATACGTTCAGACAACTCATCAACTAATGTCTGTGTTTGGGTAATATCCTTACGGATTATTTGAAGAAGATAAATATGATATCCTTCTCTAAAGTCGGTACAAGCCTCAAGCTATTCTTCAGGACTGACAGAGAGCTTACCATGATAAACGGACTTTATGTTATCAAGAGTAAGAACTCTGCCTTCACAAAGCATATCAATCAGAGAAGTTGCGGTTGACCCACTTGTATTGTTTATTGTTGACAACACTTGAAAGTTTGATGTTGCAATCTTCAAGAACACGTATCATGCGTTTTTTCTCTGAAGCTATCTGCTGGATCAGTTTGGTACGGTAACGGGTCAGGTCACGGAGCTGACGCTGTTCCTTGGAAGGCATATAGCTCGGTTTTAGAAGACCGGCCAAAAGAAGCTTACAGAGCCATTCACTGTCCATCCTGTCGGTCTTGTGCCCCGGAACAATGTGACTGGCATTTACTATCCATACATTGAGAATCGAATCTTCAAGAACCTTATATACAAGTTTCCAGTAAACACCGGTACTCTCCATGGCTACATGCGTTACGCCATTGGACAATAGCCATCTTTTAATTCATTCAAAGAACCCGGGAAGGTTTTAAATGAGCGGGTCTCACGTTGGATTCCTACTCCATTAATTGTATCCACCACGGCCTTCAAGTGGACATCAATACCGCAAACACGCTGTATCAACTGATGGAATGTCACTTCTGCCATAGCTGATGTCTTTTAGGATTACATTACACAAGGTAACTTCAGCTTAACTATTTACATTTTCTTTGGCGTGATTTTTATCTCATGGGTATTTCATTTTATATTTATATCTTAAAAAAACGATGCATTTTAATTTTAAATTGTTGCCATGGGGTTAACCATGACCCACTAAAATGGTGAATAGAGTAGGTATTTGAGGAGATTTTTAAATCTCCAGTAAGATATGATTTTGGAGAGAAATAGCTACAAGGAAATACTGGTATTTCTTTTTCATCCATATGTTTAGCTTCTTCAATAGAATTAACTCTTATTAATTTGTAGCCATTGCTCAATAAGCATTCCTTTACAATTATAGGTAAAGTTTGAGTATCAAAACTTCCGTCTGGCTTTATAAAGGAACGATTCTCATATCTATCTAGACAAACTTTAACCCATGAACTGCCTTTTTCTGTTCCAAAAGCTGCAACTTCAAGGCTATCCCGTTTGTTATTCTCAAAACAAAGCATGGTATTAAGTGTAAGAAAATCATTAAAAGATTTTAAAACTTCCACATCCATATCTAAATAAATACCTCCGTAATGGTATAGAGAATACAAACGAATGTAATCTGCAGCAAATGCATATTTCTTGTGATTAAATGCTTCACTGACCCAGCGTGAGGAGTTTTTGTCAAAGTTCTCAAAATTCCAATGAATAAATTGATAATCAGGTAGCTTTTCTTTCCATGAAAGCATATATTGCTGTAACTTTTGTGGAATAGGATCATTGCTAAGCCAGCAATAATGAATAATTTTGGGTATCATTTATTTTTTACAATTTATATGTTAGTTATCTTATTGTTTAATTTTATGATATATATAAGTATCCAATTCTGTCGTGTTAAAAAATTAATAATTTTTATTGGTCAATTGTTTTTGGTAGCAGGTTCTCATAATCCGTTCTTCCCTTTTTCATTTCTCTCATCAGTCGGCAGAAGTAATATCGGAACGAGATTCCAAGCTGCTTGCATGTCGCAATGAACGTATAGCACACTGCCGAGTTGCTTATTCCTTTAAGGCTTCCAAAAAACATGTTTCTGTTTCGTTGCAGGAGAATGGGCCTTATCGCTCGTTCCACTATCGTGTTGTCTATACTGTATTCACCGTCATTCCTGTAGGCGAAAATCTGTTTCCTGAAGATTCTCAGATAATTGAGGGATCTCAGCATAAATCACTATTCACTTCATTTTCATTTGCTAAAAGTTCATAGAGCCTTGTTCTTATCGATTCCACGATTTCTGTTGTCGCATTATTGTTCCTTCGTTCGTATATCTCCTAAGGAGATAGCTTCAGTCGATTATATCCTTCTTCCAGTCTGTAGAGTTTGCTTATTATTATAGAAAAAAGAACACTAACTTGCATGCCTGTTCGTATGCATACTTGAACGTAACCATTCTATTTTCCGCCACGACGATTTTATCGGCTGTTTTTCAGCCGATAAAATAAAAAAGTCCATAAGAAAATATTTTTGTTTTAACATTCCGATTTATAAAAACATGGCAGAAGAGACTTCTTGTCGCAGTCCTTACCATGAAGGATACATTCAAACAAGTGCTTCAGGTAATCCTGAGGATCTATGTCATTAAGCTTGCAGCTTTCTATCAGAGAGAAGATGAATGCCGAGTTTCCTGCTGCATCCTCACTGCCTATATTCATACAGTTCTTGAGCAGCAGCTTTACAGGTTTCATCCTTTGCTCACAGAGGTTGTTCGATATTTCCGCTGCACCGTCCTTGAGGATATTTTTCAGGGATTTCCACTGGTTTAACGTATAGTTCACAGCCTTTCTCATCAGTTCGTTTGCCATGAGTTTGGTATCCTGCATCATCATGACCACCTTATGATGGATACGTTCAAGAATAGGTCCTGTAAGTTTAAGTCTTTTTTCCTTAATCTGCTCACCGCTGAGTTTCATTGTGCGGAACAGGTCTTCATTTCTGAACATATCACCGATAGGGTCTATTATATCCATCGCAGTTCTATCTGAAGGTAAGGCATCGACCCACAACCTCCTGCAGTGTGTCCAGCATCCTATATGAAGCACTTTTGATTCTTCTCCGTCATACATCCTGTAAACCGTATATCCGTCTGTGGATATAGATCCCATAAAATGCTCAAGGAAGGTCTTTGCTACATCAGATGCTCTGCTACCGTTATTGTAATGATAATAAACCAACTTGACATGCTTTGCAAAGAAAGCCCATAAATACTTTCTTCTGTAAGCCTTACCTTCCGGTGTTTCAACTCCAACAAGTTCGGTAGTCTCATCAACCATAAGGTATTTTGCCTGTTGTACAAACTCCTTGAAGACATCTTCCATAAACTCCCTAAGTCTGGAGATTCCGTTATGGATATAGCTGTTCAGCGTGGTGTTGCTTATGTGGATGCCTTCTCTTGCAAGCAGTCTTATCTGTCTGTTCTCAGGCATACTGAAGTCATATTTCAGACAAAGCAGACGGGCAAGCAAATCAGGGGAGAAGATTCCTCCAAGGTTTTTCAAGGGATGTTCCATCGTGTTAGTGAAAGTGCCGTCTGCAAGCTTTACCCTTGCCACCTTGTACACATGTTCCACGTTATGGGCACGCACATGTTCTATAAACCTGTATTCCCACACATCAGCCATTCCGTTGCGGTTCATAAGCCTTGCGCCATCCGGGAGTTGGTAATAGTCTTCTATTTCATGAACAATTACCTTATCCACCTTTAGTCTGGTCTTTTCTGCACGGGGAGCAGTTTCCTTTTTCCTTGAAGGCCTACAGTTCTGTGCAGGTACGTTACTGGAAGAGGTATTGCTATTAGTACCGTTGCCATTGGCCTTATTATCATCATCACCTTTCTTGTCAGAACCGTCATATTCAGACTTCTCCATTGCAGACTTGTCAATGTTACGGTTGTTCAGCAGCCTTCTTTGCTCGGAGGTACGGCCGAAACGGTGTTTCCGGCTGTCCTCAAGCTGAAGCCTGAGATTGGATATCTCATTTGCCAGCATCATATTCACCTCGTCTTTTGCTTCAAGCTGCCTTTTCATAAGATCCATTTCTTTCCTGTAATGTTCAACCGTGGTTGATTGCTTTTCGAGGGAATCTTTGAGATCTTTGATTGTATCAATCAGAGCCTTTGAGTTCTCCCTGTTGGATTTTTCAATAGACTCAAGCCTCGCAATCAGTTCTTTATTCTGTTTGCGAAGTCCTGCCTTTTCCTCATTCGCCAGCCCCAGCTGGCAGCAAAGTAACTCGTATGCTCTTTCATCAATCATGATATAAAGGTACGAAAAATCAGGCAGTTACGCAAACTTTTTATCGTTTATTTTTATATTATTTTATTGATATTCAATGTATTAATGTCACTCTTTAGGACTGACGTACATCTTGTCAACTACTATGCTTTCCGTAAGATAGGCCATGTCAGACCACTGTATCCGGTAGCATTTGGAGACCTCATCAAACACCGGTTTCTTGAATCTACCCATGACAGGACGCTTCTCGTAAAGCACATAAAAACCACGTTCGTAATGAAGTATCTTCACGACCTTGCGGTTACGGGACATGAACATATATACATTGGATGCATCACTCGGATCAAGTGACATCTCTTCCCTTATACTCTCGCATAATCGGAAAATACCTTTCCGTAAATCAACATTACCGTTAAACAGGTAATAGTTCAGGTTAGCACTCAGTCCAAGCATATCATCCTATCATTTTATTAAGCAACAGACTCAGATCAAGAACGCTGGTGTTTCTCAGAAACAGTGTCGCTCCAGACGCCAGTTGTAACTTAACCCATTTTATTGGTGGTTCGCCTTCAGGCTGTTTCACCTCCATCTTTACAGTCGGACTGTTGCAAGGCTTGCCAGTTATCTGGACTTTGGCAACCTTAGGTTGTTCAGACTGAACTGTCTTACCTAACTTCTCGCTCCATAGCTGGTGGCGCTGCCAGTTCATGAACTTGTCGTAATTTACTCCATAATCAGCACAGAACTCGCGAAGATCCTTGGTCTCGCTGCATAACTGGTAGAGGTCATATACCTCCTGGTAGTTTACTTTTTCTTTTGCCATAATCATTGTTCTTAAAGGTTACGGCACAAAGATATGTTAGGTCGCGATGTATGTCAAGGCGGAAAATAGAATGGTTACTGTGCAAAACAACTCAGATGCTTTACACCTATCAGCTCGTTGTCTTGTCAGAGTCTATCTTATGGCTTGACCGCTTCAATTCATCCATAATCTCATCCAGCCTGACATTCATTCTTTCCAACTGTTCGGTCCTTGCCTGAAGTATCTCTTCCCCCTTATCAAAATGAATATGTACGTATCACCATTGAGTGGGTCGCGATGATATCTGCCTCTGATTATTTTCGCTATAAGCTGCGTCTTGCAGCGTGTAGCTTGGAAAGATAGTAGAAGTTGTATAGATTATTGATGCTTTAGCATAAGTCCTCTAATTTCTCTACCAGTGTCTTTAGCCCCTGATAGTCTGCCTTTCTTCTGTTGCAAAGTCTTTCGCGCGTCTTTATGGGTTACCATGATAGTTCCTTTACAAGGAGTGACAGACCGAGTATTGACCAGTTCATCGGATGTTAGTTGTACAAACGCCCTTTCTATCACTACGGACACCTCTTTTCTGGGTCTTCCAGAACCAATCGTTGAAGGCTTTGTAAGGGACATTGTTTATCACACAGAATTTGTTGATGGATACTTCTTTGGGACACCTTGGGTCTTGTACATGAACCTCAGCTTTTTAAAATCCCTTTTGCTACCTACACATAATTTCGGTTTTAAAGTTATGCTGCGAAGATAGTTCTATGGGAGGTTTTTGTTAAGACACCATTGGGAGATATTTACATGAATTGATAAGGTATTAGGTCAAGATCTATATTTTCTTTAATAATCATGGCAAAATATTGATTCATTAAATATATACTATATATCCATCCAAAAATGTGTACATAAAGTTTGTGTTTATTAGGAATCTTTTTCTCTTCTAATAAGAATAAAAGAAGAAAAAGATAGAATTGTGAAAAACAAAATCCTCCACGTATGGCAAGGTCAACAATAGATGAGGTTATTGTACTGAAACAGATACTAAAAAAAACTAGATTACATAGATATGGGATAGTCTGGTTACTGATTCTTTTCCTATTTTTATAACATAGCCAAATTAATATGAAATATAAGAAATATTTAAATTGGAATATATTAAAGTTTGCTCCAATATTGCTGGTTCTATCTGCATAGTTTATTAATTTGGAAGTTAAAATCTCGATACCGACAGATGATACATTATTTAGTACAAAGTTGATAAATACTCCCCCTAGTAAAATGCTAATGACATAAAGTAATATATAGATGCGTAGAGTGTAAAATTTACGTGAAATAAAAAAAGATAAAAAACCAAGCAAAGAAGTTAGATGAATTGAACTACCTAAAATCATAATAATTGATGTCTTTATTTTATTATGGAAACATAATATACCCCAAGCAATGCAAGCTAAAGCAATACCTTGACGGCTTTGTTGCATTAGAGTCATGAAAAAAAATTCCGTGAAAAAAAAAGCAGCTCCAAAATTATAGTATTTGCTTGTGGATCTATAAATAAGTAAATAAAAAGGAAGTATTGTAAATATTGCAACAAGAAAGATAAGTGATTGGAATGGTATATTTTGAGCGAGAAATGAGTATAAAATAGGCCATTGAGCTTCTTTTATGCTATCCATACGAATAATAGATTCATATAACCAATAATCTGTTCCACATTTTCGTCCACCTACTACTATAAGTAGAATAAAACCATTCAAAAAAAATAATATTTTTCTGAGTGATATTGGCAAAATGATTTCAATCAATGCACTACATCCGAATAGTATACATAAATATAGGTATATATCCATTTCTTTAAATTTATTGTTTTATTTGTTCTAGAAATAATTTATACCAGTCGCTACAGATAGACTCTAGTTTAAAACGTTTACTATCTTCTATCGCTTGGGCTGCTATTTCTTGACGCATTTTGTCATTTATCATTATTTTTTTTAGCGTATTCACATATACATCTATTTGAGGATAAGGGATTATAAATCCATTTTTATTATCTATAATTATATCGGAAAGTGATGCATATGAATTAAAAGCTAATGGGATACATCCAAATTGTTGAGCTTCTGTTAATGTAAGTCCCCATCCTTCTGATTTGGAGGTAAGCATAAAAAGAGAAGCACGTTTGTAATAAGGCTCAGGTTGTTGTATTCCTTCAAAAGATACTCTTTGCAACTTGTGTCTTTTAACATAAGCTTTATATGATTTTTCGTCTTCACCATGTCCTATAATAATTAATTTCCAATCTTTAAGAATATTTATACGTTCTATTTTTTCCCATATTTTTAGGGCATAATATATTCGTTTCTGGGATTCTTCTAGTCTTGAAACTATTAGCACTTCTTTGTGTTTCTTATAATAATATTGTGATATATCAAAGAAATTGTCGAATGACAAAGCATTATGTATGGCAATAAATTTACTATCATCTGTTATATTTCCATAAGACATAAAGTCATATTTGAATTTTTCTGATAGTAATACTATTTTATTTGCATATTGATATGCTTCATTATACATTTGATGTAAACATCGATTTTTTTTATATTTTAGAAATGGGTAGAAAAGTAACTTAAAAAGTTGTTTACTAGTGTCTTTCTTTTTATTGATAAGATTAAATGTTGATCTTAGTGTAAAGAAATTTTCTTCCCATCCTGGTGCAAAATGATGGCAAAATATGATTTTTATGTGATTAGGTAATATTTTTCGAAATGACTTGATAAGACTAAAGGCTCCTTGAATAACCAATATATCTATTTTATTGTGTTCAAAGAAAAGTTTCAGATTACTGAAACTTGATTTACTATTGTATAAATGAAAAACGTCTACAAAATCATATCGCTTAAAGACTGAATCTATAGATTCTGAATATATAGAATAACAGTTTACATTATAATATTCTTTTAGACCTTTAGCTATGCTACAAGTAATTCTTTCTGTTCCACCTTTTTGAGGTGAAACTTCAAAAGCTGTATAAAAAGCTACATTCATTTCCTTTGATCGCTTAGACATTGATTTAAAAAATTAATAGACGATATTCGTAATTCTGAAAGTTTACTTTCGACGAAATTCCAATCTATAGGCTTATTCATTTGTTGTGCTAGTGATAGAGATTCATTGTATAAACGTTCTGGTAAACTTAAATTTTCTAGAAGTGTTATGATGCGATCATTGGCTTTTGAATATTTCCCTTTTAGTGGGATAGCTAAGAATTGTTTATGATGTAATATGGCAAATACTACACCGTGAAAAGAGGTTGTAATTATACAGCTAGCATTGTTTATGAGTGTAAGCCATTCAGGTATGCTTGCTTGTATGTTTTTGCTATCAGGTATTAGTTCACGGGCTGGGAGATAGCCAGATGACATAACGTGTTGAATTCGAAGATTATTATCTTTTACGTATTTTGTTATGTCAGACCAATATATTTTTTCAAGAGAATCTATATTGATAAGATATAAAAATAAATAAGGGGAATATTTTATATCTTGCTGGTTATAAAGTTTTGTATATTCTTGTAAGGGTAGTAGAAGAGTCGGGTCAATAGTGACTACTACTTTTTTAACTCCTAAATTATGGCATATTTTTTGTGCACTTTGTTCCCGTACGCTAATATAATCTAATTTATCGACCAAACTTTTAAATAGTCCTTCTTCATTTGGAGTGATTTTACGTCCTATGCTTGCTGCATAAGACATTCGCTTTACATTTTTAGGACCAAAGTTTAGATAAAAAGCTTCTGCATTACAGTCACAGACCGGATTATGCCATACTTGATCACTTCCTGTTATGTAAAGATCTGCTTTAGGAGGATTTTGTTGAAGTTGAATTATATTTGTATATAATTCGTCACTCATTTGTAAGTATTCTTGACGAAATTCTTTAAATTTACGTTTTTGATTAAGAATATGATTTATTTTATATAATTTAAACTCTTCACGTTGTTTTCTTCGGTTCTTCCAATATGATATTGAGAATCTAGATAAAATTTTTGTTATTATTTTAGTTTTATATGTATAGTTATATCTGATTAAAAATGCATCATGCCCTAAATTTCGTAAATATCGTTGCAATGCAAAACATTGCAATTGTTGGCCATAATTATCTTCTGATGACCAATATGTAATAATCCCTATTTTCATTTGATATATTAGCTAAATAATTATGAATATAATATGTTATATAAAAAATTATGGGCAATTATTTGATAATTTTCTTTAGGGTATCAAATCTATTTTCTCCAATAATATTTTTAACACTATTTTTTAATGTTTGTTTTATTAAATAATCAGGAGTTGTTATAATATTTAATATTTGTTTTAAAGAATTACTTTCATCATCAGTATTTGTAAATACTTCTAATATAATAGGCTTATTTATCTTGTCATGTGTTAAAAAATCTTCTATTACAGCAAAAAAATCTTCTTTATTTTTTGCTGTCAGATATTTATATCCGAGATTTTCTGCATAATTTTTTACTAATTGTTGTGATTTATTTCCATAATGGCCTGCTGCAGCCACATATTTGTCTGCTTCATCTCCAAGAAAATAACAAGGGTGATAAAAATTACGAAATTCATTTCCTTTGCCATTATTGATGAGAAGTAATCTTACATTATTTCCCACATGACGATTGCCAATAACATTCATATCATAGAAAAATGCTAAATCGCCAAAAATCCCTATGAAGAGTTTTTCTGGATTAGTAAATGAAGCTCCTATCATTGTAGAAACGCCACCATCAATACCAAAACCGCCAACATTGCATTTAGCTTGGATTCCATCTGGTAGTTTAAAGAAGCTCCAGGATCTTAAACTGTGATAAATTCCTAGATGTAATTCACAGTTAGATGGTAGCTTATTTACCATATTTTGAGCTATCCATATATTACTAAATGGGAGTTCTGGTATTTGTGCTTGTATTTCTTTAACTTCTTTAACCATCGCATCATATAACTCTGAGTGGTGAGAATTTTCTTCAGCATATTTCTCAAAAAAGACTTCTTCTGGCATCATAAATACACGACGTAGATTTCCAAAAGTATCTCGTAAGGCACCATCTGGACTTACACGCCACGTATGTTCGGCTTTTACGTTGAATTGACTCCCTGAAATTTCTCCTATGTGAATACACAAATTGGCATTAGATAAAGGGGAATGCCATTGTTTTTGGCCACATACAATTTGGTAATGAATTTCATATTTTCCTCTATATCCACTAGTATGGTCGCAAAGTACAACAGCATCATATGTTGCGCAAAATTTATCTACAGCACTAGTTAATCGATCTGAAAAATTAGCATGTGCTCCAACAAAAATAACAACTCGTCCATTTTGGGGAAGTTCCGGGAGATTTTTGTCATAAACAGTATGTCTGAATATTGCATTTACATGTGGAATCTCACTTATAGTAAAATTATGACTGTATTTTGTATACATATTAATGTGTGCTGGACCACCTCCGTTTAATTTAAGGGCTAAAATGGCTTTATTTGCTTCTATTTCACAAAAGCGTTCATCTTCTTTATCTTTTACCATTGGAATAGTTACACTTTCCATAGCAATATCATTAGGGAGGTTTCTTCGATCAATTTGTTGGTCTATTAAATGTCCGATTTTGTGATTGCCACGTGTTGAAGTTATAGCAAGGACAGGTAACTTTCTATAAAATGCTTCCGTAAGCCCAGGCATGTAATTACGAGAAGCTGTAGCTCCTGTACAACTTAGGACTACAGGTTCGCCTGTTTCTGCAGCCATACCGCAAGCTAAATAGGCCGCACTTCGTTCATCTACTGATGACCATATTTGAAACCATGGGTCATTTTCAATACTTACAACAAATGTCATATTGGTTGTGCCTGGGGAGGCAATTACACGATGTATGCCATGAGCCTTAAGTAATGCAATGACAATTTGAACGTTGCGTTCATTTGTATATTTAAATCCAGATTTCATTTTAAAACTTTTTATTTTATTAATTAGTAGAATTTTTGTAGAAAGTAATAGTAATCGTATGAAATTAATGTTATGCTTTCCACTCAATGTTTTCACGAACAATTTTTGCTGGTCTTCCCATTGCAAGGCTATGCGGTGGAATATCCTTGGTTACTAATGAACCTGCAGCGATAATGGCACCGTTACCGATAGTGACCCCTTTTAATATCATTACATTTTCACCAATCCAAACATGATTGCCTATTGTTATCGGTTTGGCATTTATATAGTTTTCATTAAGTATTTGATGTTTTCCGCCATCATTATCTCTTATTACTGTACCCATGGCAATAATACAATCATTTCCAATATTTATTTCTTTATTACATATGATTTTTACTTCTCTATTAATGAATGAATTTCCTATGGTTAACTTTGCATTATTTTCAATCTGAATATATGTCCCGTAGCCTATTAACATTTTTTTGCCACCTCCCGTTATTTTTAACATTGCTCTCTTTCCCATATATAAAGAGGTCTCTAGTCTGGAATATTTCATGTTACACCAGCCAAATAAGAGACTTTGGTTAATCTCAATACTTGCTGTTTTATCTATGTCTAGAATCGAATGTCTAGAAGGAATGAAAAAAGCAGAGCTATGGACTCTTTTTATCTTGATGAGATTATAATACAAAAAACGTATAACTTGTGTTGGATAATATAGTCTATATTTTAAGAAGGTATTTTCCATTTTTATTGTTTTAAATGTGTATTTTTATTACAAGCGTTATTTCTCAAGTAATCTATCTGATACTTTTATGAAACTTATAAATAATCTTTATAGTTTTGTTGTGAGGTTATATTTATTTCCACCTTGTATTAATCGTTTTTCCATTGTTACAGGCAATAACCTGTCCTGAAATACAGCCAGAACAATCAGATAATAAGAAACAAGCAGTTTCTGCAACTTCTTCTGGTAAATAAATTCGTTCTGATGCTCTATCATTTATAAAAAGATTATCATTTACGTTGAACCCAGTCATGTCAGAAGCAGTAATGCCAGGTGCTACTGCATTTACACGTATTCCTTTTGAAATAAATAAACTGGCTAAACCTTGTACCATACTATTTACTGCGGCTTTTGTAAAACCATAGGGGCGAATATCTGCAGTTTCTCCTGTTTCAGAAGAGATAAATAAAACATTTCCTTTTCTATTTTCCTGTATTAGTAAATTTGTAAAACTTTGTGTCAAAAAATAACCTCCACGTAAGTTAGTAGCTATTTGGGAATCGAAAGATTCTGGTGTGACATCAAAAAAAGTGGGTTCGTGAAGTGAAATTCCAGCATTGTTTACAAGACAATTCACACCGCCCAGTATATCGTTTGCATTATTTATAAAGGTATTGAATGTTGTTGTATCTTGTACATTTAGTACCATATATTTGCAACCAATGTTATTTGCAGCTTCCTTTAAAGTGGTTTCGTTTCGACCGGAAATTAATACATCGGCACCTTCTTCTGTAAATTTTTTGGCCATTGCAAGTCCTAGTCCTCTTCCTCCTCCTGTGATTATAATTTTTTTCCCTTTTAGTTGTTCGCTAGGGGAAGAATAAGTTATTTGTGCAATAACATTTTTTTGAGGAACTCCTCTAAGAATATAAGTTACTCCTCGTTTAAGATATGTTTTAATTGACATATTAATGGTGTATTTTATATGTTATTTTTTTTATTTTAGCCAAAATGGCATATCTTTCAATGGGGTCTAATCCAAAAATTAAAATAGAAGAAATAGATGAAACTGTAGAACTAAAAATAGTCAGTATTAATCGACCTAAACTACTTGGTACATAATGGTTAATAACTGTTGGTATAATAAAAGCTATAATAGATACAATTAAAATTTTTACCAATACTTGTTTAATAAAGACTGAAATTGGAAAATCTAGTTGTTTCTTGACAAAATAAAGTCGTACAAAGATTAGTATAAAATAGATAATCGCATAAAGAATGTAAGCAGTCTCAACAGAGTATCCTAATTTATAAGCAACCCATGTAAGAGGAAAGACCAGACACCCTATAATCGTTACCCATATTTGGTAGAATTTGATATTACCAGTTGCTGAGATCGCTGTTAGCATAGTATTCCCTAAAATTACTGCCATTGATCCAAACATAGTTAATTGTAAAAAAATAGGTGCATATTCAGGTACTACTTTTAGCCATAGTTTTAGTATAGTATTTGCTTCTAGAATAAAAGGCATAGCAAAAAAAAGTAATAGGAAGTAAGAGTATTTAGCACCTCGGCACATTAATGTAAACATATATTCTTTATTCCCTGATGCATACGATTTTGTAATTTGAGGATTAATAGCTACAGTGAAATTATAAACAAACTGCATGATGGCTGCTTCTACCTGTGTAGCAATACCTCGTGCAGCATTAAATGTTACACCAAAGAACAGGTTTATCAAAATATTTACACCTTGTGTATTGAACATATAAGCGCTATTTCCAAAAAAACTCCATCCGGCAAAGGAAAGCATCTCTTTCGACAGTTTTTTGTCGTATATCCACTGGTATTTACATTCTTTAAAGTGTCGTTTGCAATAAATTCCATAGGTTCCTCGGATGATTAAGGCTACCGTAACTAGAAGTATGGCATACGTAACTAGTTTGTCAAAAGGAGAAAGCAACAATAAATAGACGATTATCAGTTTTAATGTCACTTCCAATATACTGATGTATGCAAATGCACTCATCTTTTCGTGTGCAATGATACAGGCATTATAAGGAATACTGATTAAATTAATCACGAATGTGAGTAACGAGCACTGAAATACCCAGTTGGCAGCTATTAACCGTTCTGGAGGTATTTGCATTTTATAGTTGATGAACCATACTCCGACTATTTCACCTATCAGAATGATTATTGCTGAAATGATAAGCTGAATATTAAGACTGGTAGAAAATATTTTCTGTAGTCGTTCAAAATTCTTATTACCTAGTTCATAAGTAATAAATCGGCTGATAGAGGAAGAAAAGGTTCCCGAAATTACGGAAAACATAGCTACAACTCCACCTACTACGTTGTAAATACCATAATCAGATACCCCAAGGACATTTAAAATAACACGGCTGGTATATAGAGAAATAGCCATTGTCAAAAGAGTACGGATGTATAGTAGTAGTGTATTCTTTGCTATTCGTTTATTATTTTCTGTCGTATTACTCATTTGATTTATATATTGTTACCACAAGGAAGTACGCTTTGTTTAGAATTGTGCTTCTCTTGTGGCAGTAAGACAACAACTCTTTGTCTTACTTATTTTTCTCTTGCTGCTTTTTCTGTTCTGCTTCATATCCATATCCATACCCATATCCATACCCATAACCTTTACCGTAACCATATTTTTTACCATAACCATAGCCATAGCTATTCTTACGCTTACTCATATCAATGCCATTGATTACGGTAGCCAGCTTCGGGAACTTATGCTCGTTCTTCAGCACGTTGATGTATTCGTAGCCGGCTTTCGGAGTGACATCGGCTCGGCAGACGTACACACACATGTCGGCTACGCGGCCAATGATGGCGGTATCGGTTACCATACCGATGGGGGCGGTATCGAGAATTACGTAATCGTACTTGGACTTCAGTAAGTCGATGGCATGATCCAATACATCGCGGGCTACCAGTTCGGTCGGGTTAGGTGGAACCGGTCCACCGGGTAGGATGTCGAGGTTCGGGCTGATGTCGGAATGCTGGATCATGTCAAACAGGTTGACGTGGTCCGGGTCGCTCAGGTAGTTGGTGATACCTTCGGCCCGGCGACTCAGGTTGAAGACCTTGTTCAGACCGGGTTTGCGGATGTCCATACCTACTACAATGACTTTCTTGCCCAGGAAGGCCAGGGATACGGCAGTGTTTCCGGCCACGAAGGATTTTCCTTCGCCCGGCTGGGTAGAAGAGAAGAGGACTACCTTATCGGTCTTGCCCAGCATGAAGAGGAGGTTGGTACGCAGGCCACGGAAGGTCTCTTCCATGATGTCGTTTTTGTTCTCACGCACCACGATGGCTCCGTGTTCGGGCTTGGCGCATTTGGGCAGTTCGGCCAGAATGCCCACGCTGGTGATGCGTTCCACATCGTCCCGGTTCTCAATCTTGTATTTCAGCAAATCGCGCAAGTAGACAACTCCTACCGGAATGGCCAGTCCCAGCAACAGGGCGGCCAGGGCAATGACTTTTTTGCGTGGAGATACCGGATATTTGTCCGGCAAGGCTTCCTCGATGATGCGGCCGTTGGTGGCGGTGGCGGCCAGGGTGATGGCATTTTCTTCCCGCTTCTGCAGCAGCATGATGTAGAGCTGGGCCTTGATTTCCTGCTGGCGGGCGATGCTCAGGAATTCCTTTTCCTGCTGCGGCGCGCTGCTGATGCGGCCTTCGAACTTGCGGGCCTGGCGCTCGATGTCGGTCTTGGTAATCTGGAGTCCTTTCAGTACGCTGGTTACCGTGGTCTGTACGTTGTGGCGGGTGGCCTCGATGCCGGTGTTCATGTTGATGACGGCGGGGTTGTTTTCCGACGAGGTGCGGAGCAGGCGTTTCCGTTCAATCAGCAGGGTGTTGTACTGGTCGATGACCTTGCTCAAATCCTGGTCCTGCAGACCCACGTTGGCCGGGATGACTTCGTTTGCGTTAGCGGGGTTGTTGATGTAGTCACGCAGGAATTCCACCAGGCGGATTTGGGTCTGGTTTTCAATACGAAGTTGTTCGTACTTGGAACTTTCTTCCAGTGCCAGTTTAGCGTCGCTGGTCAAATCCGTTAGACCGGATTTTTGCTTGAAGTCAGCCAGTTGGGTTTCGGTGCTGCCCAGTTCCTCGTTGATGATGCGGATGCGGTCTTCGATGAATTCGGCCGACTTCATGGCCACTTCGTTCTTCTCGTCGTTGGCATCCTGGTTGTAGTAGGCTACCAGGCAGTTGATAAAGTCGATGGCCCGTTGGCGGCTGGTGTTCTGGAGGGCTACCTGGGCGATGGTGGTCGTCTTGGAGGTGGCGTCAACCGACAGGTTTTCGCCGTAGGCCTTAGCTACCGCAGTGGGGGAATTGACGTAGCTGACCAACTGCAGGGAACCGGTGTTGGCTTCCCGCCAGGCAGCCAACAGGGAATCGTTGACGGTGAAGCTGAGGACACCCACCGGAGTCGGGAGGACAGCCGGCAGCTTGTCAAACGTCTTCTCCAGGGTCTCTTCCTCTTCGTTAAGCTCGTATTCGGCTTTGACTTTCAAGTGATTCTCCTGGGTGTAGGTCAGGTGCAGCTTCATGCCGGCCTCCAACTTGTCTGCCTCCTCCGGCGACATGTAGACTCCGATGGGTGAGGTCTGGTAGAGCGGCCGGGCATAGCCGAAGAACCGTTCTTCTCCGGTGGAGATGTAGAGTCCCAGATGGGTCACTACCTTCTTGATAAGGGTCCGGCTTTTCAGGATTTCCACTTCGTTGTCGAAGTTGTTGGTCATGGAGAAACCGCCCATGCTCTGCAAGGCTTCCAAGGCGCCACCGTTGGCGCTCATGGCCCGGCTGCGGGCATCCTGTTCCTTGATGAGGACGCTGGCCGTTACGTTGTACACCGGAGCTTGGTAGCGGAGGTAGACAAAGGCCAGCACCAGACAGATGATTACGCTGGCGACAAACCAGGGCCAGTAGACCAGGTATTTGAAGATGATTTCGTAGAGATTGAACGAGCTTTCTTCCGGATTTTCCGGGGTCGTATTGTTGAGATTCTGTTCGGTCATAACAATAGATTCGATGTAGTTAGAAATTTATATTAACGGAGAATATTCACAATCAAACTGGCCAGGGAAATCAGGATGGAAGTCGCTGAAATCCAGGTGGTGGTGGTGGTACCGATGTCGGAACTCTTGGCCTTGGTCTCGTTCGGAGTGACATAGAGGATGTCGTTCTGCTTCAAGTAGAAGTAGGGGGAGAGCACCAAATCGCTCTTGGTCAGATCCAGCGGAATGATTTCCCGCTTGCCGTCGGCATCTTCCCGGATGAGCTTCACGTTGGTACGCACACCGTACACGGTCATATCACCCGCCATGGCCAGGGCTTCCAGGACATTCACTTTTTCATTGCTGACCGTGAAGCTACCGGGACGGGCCACTTCACCCAGTACGGAAATCTTGTAGTTGGACATGCGGACGGTCACGATGGGTTGTTCTTTCAGGTAGGGCTGCAGCTTTTCCCGGATCAGTTTTTCGGCCTCGTTCTTGGTCAAGCCACCTACCTTCAGCTTGCCGACTACCGGGAAGTCAATCTCACCTTCGTTGTTCACCAGATATTGCTGGAGGGTAGGTTGGGTAGTGGTATTGATATTGGTCAGTGCCGCGTTCAGCGGGGTCTGTACGGTCAGGTTGAATGGGGCTGCCGCCTGCGGGTCGGTGGTGTTCACCGTGATGCTCAGCAAATCCTTGGGCATGATCTTGGCATCGTACAAGGGGATTTCCTTGCCGTAATTGTTTACTGTCTCGATGTCCTGCAGGTAGGGGACATTCTTGTAAGAAGTACAGCTGCTCATCAGGCCGGCAGCCAGTAGCGCGATGAATAAGTATTTTTTCATGTTCCGTAAAACTAGTTTCTTGGGTTGTCTATATCTGTTTGAGGTCGTTTCTACTTGAAGAGCTTGCCGAAGAATCCCTTGGATTTTCTGGAAGAGGTATCCTCTTCGTCCCGTTCGTAGCGCTCCACCAGGGTTTCGTAGCTGAGCTTGTATTTCACCATCTCGTAGATGGTACCCCAGTCGGGCAGTCCGCCCAGGTTGCGGTCGTCGATGAAGAGGTCTACCTTCAGTTTGCGGGAATAATGGCGGTTGGCTCCTTTTTCTTCTTCGGGATAGTCGCGGTTGATGGCATAGAACTCGATACCCCGTTCGCGGCAATAGGCTACAGCCTCGTCCAGCAGACGGCCCTCACGTACACTCCACAGAATGAGGCGGTGCCCGTCGGCCTGCAGGCGTTTCAGGGTTTCGAACGCGAAAGGAATCTCTTTCCCGATTTCCGGGTACTTATGTTCGACGAGGGTTCCGTCGAAATCAATGGCTATCAGCATATATATGAGTTGTTTTTAGGTGACTAGTTGACGAGTTGACAAGTTGACGAGGTGACCAAGTTGCATTGTTCCGACGGAAGTTGACAAGGCCTATCAGCTTTCAGCTTTTAACTATTAACTTTTAACTATTAACTTTTAATTTTTAACTGACTATTTAAGCACGCTTCGCGTCTGTCTGTCACAGCTATGGACAAACAGGCGCGAGGTATTCCGATATCGGAACAGGGTTTCAAGCTTATTCTATTTATAAATGCGTAAAAGTAAAAAATACTGCACGACTTTGGATTGATGATTAACGATTTTTAAGAATGTTCGGTTTCAGGTGACCAGGTGACAAGTTGACCAGGTGACGAGTTAACCAGGTGACGAGTTAACCAGGTGACGAGTTGACCAGGTTGCATTGTCCCGGCGGATTACAACATCCATTTTCCAGTATCCGTTTTTCATTATTCATTATTCATTAAAACAGCGTTTTTAATTATTCATTATTCATTATTAATTATTCAATACGCGTTCTTTTCTCCGTGGAATACATTGGCTACTGTCTTATAGATAATGAAGAGGTCCAGCCAGAAGCTCCAGTGTTCGATGTACCAGATATCGCCTTTGATACGTCCTTCCATATCTTTCAGCTCTTTGGTCTCACCCCGGAACCCTGTAACCTGGCTCCAGCCGGTGATACCCGGTTTCACGAAGTGGCGCACCATGTATTTGTTGATAAGCTTGGAATATTCTTCGGTATGTTTCAGCATGTGCGGACGGGGGCCGACGATGCTCATGTCGCCCAGCAGTACGTTGATGAACTGCGGCATTTCGTCCAGGTTTGTCTTGCGCATGATGTTGCCCCATTTGGTCTTGCGCGGGTCGTCCTTGGTGGCCTGCAGGGTATCCGCTTCGGCATTCACCTTCATGCTGCGGAACTTGATGACGTAGAATTCCTTGTCGTTCAGTCCGTTACGCTTCTGCCGGAAGAAGAGGGGGCCGGGCATGGTCAGCTTGGTCATGATGAAGACCACAATGAGGATGATGGGGAAGAGGGTACAGAGGAAAAGGAGGGAGAACACGATATCGAACGCCCGTTTCACAATCTTGTTGCTCATGAGGCTCAGCGGGTCACGGCGCAGGCTGAGGTAGGGGACATCGCCCAGCATGTTCAGGTACACGCGGTTCTGCAGGTAGTTGTGCAGGTTCGGTACGCTGTTGAAGTGTACCAGGTGGTTCTCGCAATAGTTGATGATGGATACGATGTAGTCCCGGTAAGCGGAAGGCAGACCGCAGAACAGGTGCTGTATCTGCGGATGTTCCTGCAGATAGGCGATGACCTGGTCGGGAGTACCCAGATACGGGCATTTGTCGGGATAGGCAGCGTTCGGTTCGAAATCGAAGTAGCCGCATACGCGGTAACCGGTGGAGGAATCGTCCATCATTTCGTGGTACAGTTCCAGGTTACTGGTAGTGGCCCCTACCAGAACCACATAGCGGAGATTGCCCCCCCCGCGGCGGTAAAGTTTTACCAGACTGCTGACGATCAGACGGAAAGCACTGACTACCAGGAAGCACAGGCAGATGTAGGCCAGGTAGAAATAAGAATCTACCTCTACGTATTTCAATACGGAAAAGGCCAGTCCCGAAACGATGGCGAAATAAAGGGTATTGCGGAATACCTTCATGACAATCTGGTGGGCGTACACTTTACGCAAGTGCAGGATGACGCTGTTCCGGCTGGCTACCAGCAGGTAACTGAAACTGATGATGAGCTGCAGGGCCCAGGTAGATACCGTAGGGTCAATGGCCGTACGGGTAGTGCGGCTGAGCAGGTAGAACAGCAGGTTGTACAGGATGAAATCCCCCAGTTTCACACAGAAGACAACGACATCGTTGTAACGGTTGGTTCGCGTTTCCATAATAAAATGATAATAATTATAATTTTAATGAGGAAAACCGGAGGGAAAAGCCGGAGTTTTCTTCCCTTCCGGGTACGCTTCGCGGCTACCTGTCCCAGCGGGGGGACGGATAGCCGCGTGCGTAATTGTGATACTTTAACCGTGCAAAATTATGAAAAAAATAGTAAAACTCAAAATCGGGAATCGGATTTTTGCTTTGTCTGACAACGAATTTTGTACGATTTGTAAAAAAAAAGGTTTCATCTGTGAAAAGTCCGGCGGAAGGTGGAGAAAACGCTTGTGGAACGGAACTTTCCGGTTTCGGAAGCGTACGGTTAAGGAAAATTGGAGTTATCTGCCAAAAGCAATAAAAAAACAGGGAAAAGGTTTCTTTCGTGTTGAATTTTTCCCGACCTTTACACCCGAACCGGAAAGGACGGTTCGGCAATTTGTTACTACTTTTTTAATCTTTAAATTTTGTGAACTATGAGGAAGGGTTGGCACAAGAAAACGAAAAAAATTGATGAATTATTGAATGAACTGTCGAATTTGTTGACATTGCTCATAGATCGGGATGCCTCGGAATTCACTTACGACCGTTGTCGGCTTATCCTCAAGTCTGCCATCCAGCTGGGGAGACTGACGCTCCGGAACAACCGCATGAGAGGCAGATTCTAGCACACGTTGTTTTTCTGACACACCATTTTCTCCTTTTTGACACAAGACGGCTGTCAACCTTCGTTTCCCGGTAGAAACCTGTCGGGCCCGATTCGTATGCCCTTTCAGGAACTCCGCCCACTCTAATCCATCCACGCTCCATCCCCTCGACATTCATTGTCAATCATTCATTATTCATGATTAACCGCATTGCTTTTTATTAAATTTTAATCAAACCTAAAAACAGAGACCATTCTCGCCCTTCACCTGCCCTGTAGCCCCTTAAAACCCGTTATTGAACAGAGAATACCCTACTTTTTTAACATTTGACAGTCCCGGAAATACGTCGTACATTTGCGCCGACCTCACGAAAGAGGTGTATATTTTTTTTAATTTTTAAATCCATTTCTTATGGAAAATCAAATGATGACGCTGTTCGCCAACGTGAACAGCAAACGGGCAGAACGCCTGGTGACACTGGAAGAGTGGATCCAACAGATCCGGACAAACAAGACTTTTGCCGAACGGGTAGAGCGGCGGCAAAAGCTCCTCCTGAAAGGGCGGAACGATGAAGCCGACCGCATCAAGCGCTCGCTGCCGGCTCTGGTACCGGCAGGCAACTGCCAGAACGGAAGGAAGGTGAACCTGCTGACGGACCGCACCGGTATCGCGCCCTTCGACTTCGACCACCTGGAGGCCGAACGCCTGGAGGAGGTAAGACAGGAACTGCCGCAGTATCCCTGGGTGAAGGCGGTGCACCGTACCTGCTCGCTCGACGGACTCCGCGTGTTTGTCAACGTAGGGGTGATGCACCCGGATGTCTATCCGCAGGCTTACCGCACGGTGGCCGACTGGTTCAAGAAGGAACTGGCCCTGGCGTACGACCCGGCCTGCAAGGATCTGTGCCGGCTTTCGTTCGCGGCTTCGGACCCGGAGGCCTACTACACCGCCAGGACGGAGGTGTTCCCTTATCCCGACGGCTTCTCGCCCTTCGGCTACCAGCCGCCTACGGGCCCCGATTTCTCGGAAGACCATCACTATCCGGTGCGGATGCAGCAGGATAACTCGGCCATCCGGGTGAGCTGTTTCCTGAGCAGCTTCCTGCAGAAGCATCCCTTCGAGCCGGGCAGACGACACACCACCCTGGTGCGGATGGGACAGGTGGCACGCTGGAGACACCTGACTCGGACCGACCTGGAGGAGCTCAAGAGCATGGCTTTCCAGAGCCTGGGACAGCTCCCGATGAAGGAGTACACGGATGCCCTGGAATGGGGGTACGCGCACTCTTCGGAGGCTCCGCTTTCGTACTGCACGAAGGTTCAAAAGGTTCAAAGGTTCACCAATGGGTGCCCCGACCGGACAGAAAACGGGTTTCTGGAGGGTGAAACGGTACCCGATGAGGTTGATACTGAGGCAGAAGCGATCACGACGGCGCCCTTTTTCGAAGAGGAGGTTGTTCAGACCCTTCCGAGCCTGTTTTTGCGGGGGATGACGGCTGCCGCGACGCACCGCCAGCGTGACGCGCTGCTGCTGGGCATGCTGGGTATTTTGTCGGGTTGCGAACCGGGCGTGCGGGTACGCTATGCCAACCAGGAGGTGTCGCCGCACCTGTATGTGGCGGTACTCGGTCCGGCCGCTGCCGGAAAGGGGGTGCTTGCCTATGCCGCCAGCCTGGCACAGCCCATCCACGAGGAGCTGGTGGAGCAATGGAGAAAGGCGATGAAGGAGTTCTCCACGAAACGGGTGGCCTGGGAACTGGAGCAGCGGCGGGCGCTCCGGGAGAAACGGATGCCGGACATGGAGCTGAAACCGGAAGAACCGGCCCGGCAGGCACTGCTCGTACCGCCGAATACTTCGAAGAGCCAGCTGATAGCCGACCTGGAGACGGCCGACGACAGGGGACTCATCTGCTACACCTCGGAGATGGATGCCTTTACGGCGGCGGTGGCGACGGACTACGGGAAGCATGCGCCGGAACTGCGTATGATTTATCACCACGAGCCGGTGGGGCTGAACTACAAGGGAGACGGACGCATGGTGTATGTGCCGCATCCGCGACTGGCCATCTGCATGTCGGGCACGCTGCAGCAGTTGGTGAACTTCGTGCCTTACCGAGAGGACGGGATGCTGAGCCGTATCTGCTTCTACCTGCTGCCGTCGAACCCGGAATGGGTATCGGCCGAACCGGACGAGGCGGCCTTCGACCTGAAGAAGCTTTTCCAGCAGTTGGGCAGGGAAGTGGCCGACCTCTTCCACTTCCTGGAGAAGAATCCTACCCGGGTGACCTTCACCAAGGAGCAGTGGCGGATACACGACCGCCTGTTCCGCTCGCTCCTGGGACGGGTGCTCCTGGAGGACGAGGAGAACACGCAGTCCATCGTGAACCGCCACGGGCTGATGATGATACGCATCGCTACCCTGCTGACAGCCATCCGCAAGTATGAGCAGCGCTCCGTGGCCAAACAGTGTATCTGTACGGACGTGGATTTCCAAACGGCTCTCTCGCTGGTGCAGACCATGCTGGTACACAGCCTGCGCGTATCGACCATGCTGGAGAACCAACGGGGGAAAAGGAAGCCGATGCGGGTATTCCGCCAGATGCAGGAGGTGCTGGACAAGCTGCCTCAGGAGTTCACGCACAAGCAGTTCATCGAGGCTGCCGTACAGGAGGGTCGCTCGGTCAGTACCGCCAAGCGCTCTTTGGACAAGGCCATTGAGCTGCAACTGGTGGAGAAAACGGACCGGAACTATCGGAAGATGAGCCAATAAACCGGTCGCAAGGCGGTGTCTGGATATTGTAGCTGTTTTTGTGAACCTTTGTGAACCTAAAACGGGTAAAAAAGCCCCGAAAACGGGAAAATTTGCGTGGTGAAGGGGTATATGGGTGAACCTTTGGACCTTTTGGACCTAACGGTATGAAATGACTATGAAAAACGAACGGACGTGACGTGTCGGACGAACGGACGTTCCTGGAAAGACATCCGCACGTGTGGCATAAAACATCCGTACGTTTCTTGGAGAACGACGGATGTGACAGAATGCAGACATGGGGTGGATTTGGGTAGGTTTTATTTGCATATCTGACAGAAATTCAGTAACTTCAAGGAAAATTAAATCAATGAATCATGGTAGCAGAACAAACTTTCAGGTTGCGTATCTATCGGAAAAACGAGCTGGCGATGCTGTACTTTCCCGAAAGCAGCAAACAGACGGCGATGCGCAACCTAGGACGATGGATCCAACATTGTACTCCGCTGAAAGAGGAACTGTTGGAACGGGGATATGACAAGAATCGGAAATATTTCCTGAAACACGAGGTGGAACTGATTTTGAAGCATTTTGGGGAACCGTAAATCAATGAATAATTAATAATTAATAATTAATAATGAATAACGAGAGGGGGCGTGGATGACGATTCGGGGTGTTTTGTTCCGTAAAAAATGAGAAACGCTTTCTGTGTAAAGGTTTCACAGTGGATTCAAACCTTTTTGTCAATGCATTGTTTATATCTGTGCAGGCTCTTCAATAGGGTTTGTATACTTTTGAACCTGTTTTGGATTTCGTTTTAAAATTAAAAATTGTTTCATAATGGATGGAGAGAGGCGGTACGTGATGTCTCGTTTCAATCCAATGTATATTAGTTAGCAAGGTGTTCATGAGTATATACAGACGTGATGTCTGGAGGAACGGGGTGTCCGAAGGGGCGCCCTTTTTTATGGGGTGAAAATCCTTGGAGATATCGGAATTTTTGACGAATATTGCAGGTTGATTGAGTATAACAACGATAACAGTCAAGACTATGTGCAAATTCATTACGAAAATAACGGTTCCCCGGACACTCTGGGGATTGAAACCCCTGCAGGGCTATATCCGCGAACTGGCGGCTATCTGCGGGGTGGCACCCGAGAGACTGCTCCATGTAGAGATGCTCGTCGAAGAGCTGGGGGTGAACATCGCCCGCTATTCCCTGCGCAACGATCCCGAGGGGCAGATTGAAATCACGGTATTGAAAGAGTTGTCTTCGTTCATCCTGCGGTTCCACTACCGGGGGATTCCGTACGGATACGACATCGACAATCCCAAGGACGAACTGGGACGGATCAGCATGGACCTGATTCACGGACTGAGCTCCGCGTACAGCATGCACGAGGACGGGAAGGCGGGACAGACCGTCGAAGTGAAGGTGGCCCTGCCGGAAAACAGCCTGGCACCCGAACTGGAGCGGCCGGGACTGCTCAAGACCACCGAGGAGGTGGGCCTGGCTACGGACGAGACTTACATCCGGCACATTGCCGACACGGACATGAAGCTGCTGGTGCAGTGCCTGTATTCGGTGTTCGGCTACAACTACTCGGCCGACTACATGTATAACCCGGAGGCGCTGGTGAAACGCCGGGCCGACGGACTCTATGAAGGCATCGTGGCCGTGAACAGCAAAGAGGAGGTGGTAGGTCACGTGGGTCTGCTCAAGAGCAAACCGGACGACTGCATCTGCGAATGCGGACAGGCTTTCGTGATGCCGCAGTACGGCAAGCGGAAACTGTTTACACGGCTGAAACAGCAGCTCATCGATTATGCCGACGAGATCGGACTGATGGGGGTCTTCAGCAGCGCCGTGACGGGACACCCGTTCACACAGCGGGGAAACCTGGCACTGGGATGCGTGGAGACGGGACTGGAACTGGGATACATCCCGGCCGATGTGGAGAGTATGATCAAGCGGCGGGGCGAAGGAAAACGCCAGCCGGTGATGAACTTCTTCAAGCCGACTTCGCACCACCGCCACCAGCAGCTGTGGCTCCCGGCCTGTCATGCCGACATCATCACCGAGACATATACCCGCCTGGGCATCGAACGCGACCTGCGCCAGGCACCTGAACAGGGACTGGAGGAAGGGACTTCCATCATCCATTCGGAGGTGAACAACGTGTGGAACCAGGCACATCTTTCCATCGGGAAGGCCGGTACGGAGGATTTCGTCCAGCGTATCGAGACCATCCTGATGCGTTCCGCTTCGGCCGGATGTGCGGTCTGCTACGTGTCTCTGCCGCTCGACCGGCCGGAGACGGCGCCCATCGTGGACGTGCTGCAGCAGAAATGCGGCTTCTTCTATGCGGGCATCATGCCGTACGAACTGGATGGGGTGGACGCCATCCGTCTGCAATGCCTGCTCCAGCAGGATGCAATTACCCGCGACGATGTGATGGCCGAAAGCGAATGGGCACAGAAGCTCAGCGACTATATTTTTGAGGCGAGAGGCTAGAAGGCAAGTCTTCATTTGACCGGTTGATTTTTTTCTGGTAGGGCCGGGTTTTCCCGGCCCGATTGAGGCGGAAAGAAATGTAGACTTGGACGGTAAAATTCCAGTCTTGTTGCGTTATAATAAGAAAAAGCGTATATTCGCCAGTCACTAATTCTTTAAAGATTCAGACCATGACACTGATAGCAAACCCCATTTACGACTCCGTATTCAAGTACATGATGGAAGACGACCGGGTCGCCAAGATTCTGCTTTCCGCTTTGCTGCAGAAAGACATCATTGATCTCCAGATGAAGCCCCATGAGTATACGGAGATGATGCAGACCCGCATCTCCATGCTGCGGATAGATTTTGCCGCTACCGTCCGTAACCAGGATGGCAGTACACAGCTGATTCTCATTGAACTGCAGAAGACCTGGCTCACCACGGAGACGTTGCGTTTCAGACAGTATCTGGGTACCCAATACCTGGATAAGAAGAATGTGTTGCCCAAGGATGTCAATCCGAACGGGTACGGTATTCCCATCGTCTCCATCTACATATTGGGCCATAAGTTGGGCGATCTGGAAGAGCCGGTCATCTATGTGAGAAGGAATTACCTGGATTACAATTCCAATCCGATAACTGACGGTGTTCCCGATCCTTTCATCGAAAGTCTGACGCATGACAGTGTCATCGTCCAGATTCCGTACCTGAAGGGCCGTCTCAGGAACCGCCTGGAGAAAATCCTTCAGGTGTTTGATCAGGAATATTGCCTGAAGGATAATGAACATCTGATGGAACTGGATGAAGAGGCTTTGGGAGACGATGGCCGTCTGATAGTGGGACGGCTCATGAAAGCCGCCATCGCTCCTGAGGTGAGAAGAGCCATGGAAGTGGAGGATGAAATCCTGTCGGAGATAGAGGCCAGAGATACGACCATCATGCTGAAGGATAAAATGATTGAACAGAAAGAGCAGCTTATCGAACGGAAGGACCAGGAGATTGAACGGAAGTCTCAGGAAATTGAACAAAAGTCTCAGGAAATTGAACTGCAGAACAGTCTGATTAAGAACATGATTCAGATATTGTCCCGTCAGGGACTCAGTGCGGCGGAGATAGCAGCACAGCTGAATCTGACAGAAGAGGATATCCGGCGTTATTGGGACGGGGTATAACCGGCGGATACGCTATAGGATAAAATTAAAGTAGCATGGCTTTCTCCGCTCCGACAGTGGTCGGTTCGTAATGACCGGGATAGACGGCGGTGTCGTCCGGGAAGCGGAGGAGCTGATACCGGATGCTTTCTGTCAATAGCCGGCGGTTGCCTCCGGGAAGGTCTGTACGTCCGATGCCACCCCGGAACAAGGTATCGCCGGAAAACAGACAACGGGCTGAAGAACTGTAGAATACCAGACTGCCGGGAGAATGCCCGGGTACGCTGAGGACAGACAGTGACTCGCTGCCGAACCGGACAGTATCGCCATGCGCCAGATAAAAAGTAGGGTAGACGAAAGGCATACGGACTTCCAGACCGACTTCCCGACAGCGGTCGGGCGCGCGGTCAATCCAATCGTTGTCCAGAGGAGAGGCCCCGAACGGACAACCGTAGGCCTTGGTCAGAAAATGTACTCCGAATATATGATCAATGTGAAGGTGCGTAGCCAATATCTGTACGATGTGCCAATCGTTCAGACGGATGAGGTGCTGTACCCGGGTCCGTTCCCGCCGGAAGTAGCATCCCGGGTCAATGATTACCGTGCTGCCGCTTTCCTCGTCGGTCAGGAAATAGCAGTTGGTGTGATAAGGGTTAAAGCATTCGGTGTGCAGGAGCATTACGCGTTGTAATACAGATTCACTTTCCGTACTTTCACATCCTCTACATCGATTTCCGTGCGGTAGGAATCGAACAGGCCCAGCGTCTGGAGCGTTTCGTCGGCAAGGGCCTTGCTGACCCGGATAATCACCCCTCTGCCTACGGCCACTCTGCAGGAGGCGTCTGCCGGAAGGCGTTTCAGAATTACTTTGTCCAGCGTCTCGTTCTGGATACGTCCGGCCAGGACAACAGCGTTCCCCAGTTGTTCGTCCGATATTTCAATGTTATAGGTATGTGCTTTCAGCGCATTTTCAAGCTCCTGGAAATTCTTTACAATAGTCATCGGCTCAATTCTTTTAGTTAACACCCGACAAAGGTAGCGTTTTTTTCGTTAGCAACTTTTTTTTTCGTAAGAAAGTGAAGCGGAAAAATCGGGACGGACCGGAAAGGGAGGCGGACAGTTCTGTCCGGAAGGGCGGACGGAAGGGTGGGAAGGCAGCCGAAGGAAGTGACATTCGGACGGAATCGGACACAAGCCGACAGCGGCGAAAACGGTGTGCTTACCTTTGTACTGTAATCGGAACGGAAGCGCTTCCAACAGAGACGGTTACCAGTTACCTTATTTATTAACAACCTAAACAATGAATGTATGGAAAGAGCAGTGACTTATTCAGTAGCACAACGTGTAGACCCGAGAGAACCTGAAGTAGCGGGCAAATTTTATGCCACCGCACAGGCGAGAGGCGTGATGGGAATCCGCGAGATGGCCGAACGCATCCAGCAGGCCTGTACCGTGACCAGGGCAGATACCATGGCGGTACTTACGGCACTGGAAGATGTGGTCAGTGACGGACTGCAGGGCGGTGAGATTGTCCGACTGGGAGAATTGGGCTCCCTGCAGATCAGCCTGAGCGGTAAGGGAGCCATATCGGCCGAGGAATACCACGACAGCCTGATTACAAAGGCCCGCATCCTCTTCCGACCCGGTACGACCTTGAAAAATGCCATCTCGAACCTGTCCTTCCAGCGGGTGAACGTGAAAACGACCAAAACCGATGAAGAGGAGGAGACCGACGGAGCTGGAGTCTGATGGTGGAACCGATAACAACTGATGAAAATGACGCAACGGATTAGATGGATATTGATGCAAGTCCTGCGGTGCCTGATCTGTGTGCTGACAGGAAGAAATCGGATTGAAAAAGATAAAACGGAAGAGAATGAGAAAAATTGACCGGATAGTGATCCATTGTTCGGCAACGAGAGCGGACCAGCCGCTCTCGGCTGCCGAGCTGGACCGAATGCATAGAAAGAGAGGATTCAATGGCTGTGGTTATCATTATTACATCCGCCGTGACGGCCAGATTTGTACGATGCGGCCCGTGGAACGGGTGGGTGCTCATGCAAAGGGTTATAACGCTACAAGTATCGGGATCTGTTATGAAGGGGGTCTGGATGCGCAGGGAATGGCGGCTGATACCCGTACCGACCTGCAGAAGCGGTCCCTGCGCGTACTGGTGCGGGTACTCGCTGCGGATTACCCGATCCGCGAAATCGTAGGCCACCGGGACCTGAGCCCTGACCTGGACGGCGACGGAGTGGTGGAACCCGAGGAATGGGTGAAACAGTGTCCGTGCTTCGATGTGGCCTCCGAACGGGAGGAATGGCTCGGTAAAAGGCCTCTGAAAGGGTTTAAACCTTAAATAATGTGAAAAGCAAACGATTTTTTGCTTGAATATTGTGTTACATAACATAAAAACGCCTATCTTTGCACCATGTTTTTCATGGTATTAGATTTAAGGTTAATTAAGATTGGGAGTCTGGGAAGATTCCCTTTTTTTATGCCTTTCCCGAAGCCGGACCTTTGTCCGGTTTGCTGAATCCACACAACCGCTCGATGGATTATTTTAAATCAGATAGATACGAAATTAGACCGAATAATCCCTAATCTGCATGTCTTATCCATTTCCGGCTTTATACCGGATTGTTTTTTCACTTTTATTTCGTTACTTTTGGAAATAATTATTAAAAATCGTATACTATGAAAGCTTTTAATCGTTATGTCGTGCCATTGTTTCTGGCAAGTATGGCATTGTTATCCTGCGGAAAGGATAAGGTGGTGGAAGATGAGGAGATTGAGATTCCTGGAGGTGGAGACTTCTATCCGGATAATGGGAATACGGTCAGCTTTGAGGCGCAGTTGGGAGATTTGTCAAGAGCCACCGACACCAGTTTCGATACCGGCGACCAGATCGGGGTGTTTGCTGTAGTTGCCGATGGAACCAGTGACAAAGGTGTCATCGCAGAGCGGGGTAACTATGCCGATAACGTACGTTACACGTACAACGGTTCCAAATTCACTTCCGGCAATGGAATCAGCATTGAAGAAGGTGACCAATACTTTTACCACGCGGTCTATCCGTATGTTTCATCGGCAGCCGCATCCTTCAGCTTTACGGTGAAGAATGACCAACGGGGCGAGAATTATACCTTAAGTGACCTGTGTACGGCACAGTCCATCGCGACTTCCGCCACACTGGTGCAGTTGAACTTCAGCCATCGGCTTTCGAAGGTCATCGTTAACATGGCGGGTACCAACTGGCCTTCCGGTGACCGGAAGCTCACTTTGAACAATCCGCGTGTCAGTGCTTCAGTCGACCTGAACGATTTGACGTTTACGAGTACTTCTACACGGGATGCCGTGGTCTGCTCCGAAAACGGAACAAACAGCTTTAAGGCCATTCTGCCTCCACAGACCATCGGTAAAGAGAATTTCGCGGTGCTGACCATCGGCGACAGAAACTATACGGTGGATCTGTCGGCCGACCTGGTCTTGAACTCCGGCCTTCAGAAAGAAATCACCTTGACATATAACAGTGATGAAGTGGTGGTGGAATTTACCGGTGATATCAACCCGTGGGAAGAAGAAGAGGTAGACAACCGGTTTGATGATGTCGTACCGCCCGAAATCAGAGATGAACTGGAAGATTACATTACCATCTATAATGGAGTGAATCCGCCCAACGTGGAAGGAGTCTATTTTATGGACCCGTTTGACCTGGTTTATTCGGAAGACGGTTATGATTCCGACAATTGGGCTTCTTATTATATAAAATTCAGCAACCAGAATATGACATACAATACCATTGATTATGCGGAAGTCGCTACATCTGGAACGGCTGAATCTACGGGTAAGGGAGCCTTTATCAGCGGTAGCGGCAATAACTTTACTGCCTACTTCAATACGGAAGGGACTTCCAATGGTATTTATCGAAAGACTGCTCTAGTAATTTCAGGAACAAAGTCTTCTACCGGTATCAAAAACTTGTATTATGCGTTCATCTTGGTAGAGAAGGGATATGACCCTGACGGCATTCTGATGGAGGAAGGCTATTTCCGGGTTTTCAAGGATGAAGACGGTTTATCAGTAAACTCAACCTGGCCGAGCAGAACCAGATCGGATGTGAAAGGTGTGTCCATTTACAGTGGTTTTGGAGTACAACAGTGATGGCCTATGAAAAAACAGATAATTCTAATGACAGCTTTGTGCATCGGTACATTCACAGCGTGTACGACAGATGCAGATGTGTTGGATGAAAGCCCTTCTTATGTCTCTTTTACCCCTTCGCTGCCGATGGAAACAAGCCGGGCTACGGATACGGGCTTTGACAACAACGACCAGATCGGAGTCTTTGCCATGAGAGACAACGGATATGGAGAGGGAGGAACTGTCGGAGCGTCCAACTATGCCGACAATGTGCCTTATAAGTATGTGAACTATACGGAATTCACACCGATGGGAAGTGGAATCGCCCTGCCGGCAGACGGGAGTAAACTGTATTACTATGCGGTCTATCCTTATTTCAGTGGAGCAGGGGCCTCGTTTGTATTCGATGTGGAGACTGACCAGAGTTCGGGAAACAATTATTCACTGAGTGACCTGATGACTGCGTATACGACTGTTTCGTCTGCCGCGGAGTCTGTACACCTGAACTTCTCGCACCGCCTGAGCAAAGTCGTTGTCGGCATGGACAATGCGGGTTTTGAGGCGTATAACTTTACGTTGACGGACGTGTATACTCGGGCTAACGCTAATCTGAATGCCCGGACTTTTACCTGTACGGGGAGCCGGGGAGATGTGATAATGGCCGGTAACGGAATGAACAGTTTCAAGGCCATTCTTCCTCCTCAGACCTTTGCTGACGGCGATCAGTTCGGGTACATGGAGACAAACGGCGAAAAATATACGATTACTGCCTCGGGTAACATTGAGCTGCATAGCGGCAAAGTTACGGCAATCGTTGTGCGCGTCGATGGTGGCCGGGGAACGGAACACTTCAGCGCTGTTCAGGTAAGATGATAATTGGCCGGCTGTCGGGGGAAGCACCGAAACAGCCGGCTAATTGTGTCTTGCAGTCAAGTCCTCAATTTTTTTATGGAAATGTGTATGAAGAAGTTTTGTATATGGTTGTTGGCTTTTCTTTTGTGGGCCTGCTCTGAGGAAAACGACAAGGAACCGGAACTGTTTTCCCTGTCGGTACCTTCGCTGTCGTTCTCAAGTGGGGGAGGCTCAAAAGTAGTGGGGGTGGATACCAATACGGATTGGGTGATCCTGACCGAATCGTTGCCTGCCTGGCTGTCTGTGAAAGATGTGGCCGATGATTATGTGGTATTGGTGGCGGAGATGAATGATACGGAGGAGAAACGCTCTTCGAATGTGATGTTTTCTACACCCTCTGAGACTTATTCTTTGAATATCAGGCAGAACGCCAGGGAACAACTGGCCTTCCAGGGAAAAACGGAATGGACTGTTTCTTCGGAAGAGGAAGACTACGAAATCCCTGTCTCACGGAATGTCTCTTTTGACATGAAAATTCTGGATAACGGGGAAGAGTGGCTGTCAATGTCCTCGAATTCGGGAAACCATCCTCCCTTGGGGGGAATTCAGGCAGAAATCGGTAATTCCGGTACGGACTCTCTGACTGTTCATGTGAAAGAGAATACGCACCAGGAGAGCCGTAAGGCCAGATTGGTCATCTATAACGACCAGTATGCACTGGCCGATACCCTGTTCGTGACACAGGAACAGGCTGCGAAGAAATATGCTGACGGCACTTACATGCGGCTCCAGCAGGCCGTGAAAGGGAAGGTGAACGTCGTGGTGATGGGTGACGGTTTCACTTCGGCCGATTTGCGCGAGGGCGGAAATTATGAGAAGGCGGTACACGAGGCCGTGGAACATTTCTTCTCCATCGAACCTTTTACCTCGTATCGGGATTATTTCAATGTCTATACGGTTGTTGCCGAATCACCGGAAGCTGGAGTCGGAGAAAAAGGACGCTTCGGCAGTTCGGTGGACAACAAGTTCGGAACCATGTTCGGAGAAGGTACGGAGATTACCTGCAAGGACGAACGGGTGTTCGAATACGCTTACCGGGTGGAGGAACTGGACAAAGAAGAGCCGATGCTGGTAATCCTGGTGCTGAACAGTACAAAATATGCCGGCACTACCTACATGTATTCAGACGGGAATGCCATTGCCTTGTGCCCGATGAGCGCGGAGGCTTCGCCGAACGATTTCGAAGGACTGGTGCATCACGAGGCGGGAGGACATGGATTCGGCTTCTTGTGCGACGAGTATGTGTATTACCAGACACAGATACCGAAATCGAGGGTGCAGGAAATAAAGGAATGGCAACTGTTGGGCTACCAGACTAACCTTGATTTTACAGGCAATGAAGAGGAGATACGGTGGAAAGATTTTATCGGCCTGGACAAATACGAAGCGGTAGGAGCCTACGAAGGAGGATTTGAATATCAGTTCGGGGTATGGCGGTCGGAAGCGAATAGCTGTATGAACGATAATGTCCCTTATTTCAATGTGCAAAGCCGCTGGGCCATTGTGAACCGCATTATGGAACTGTCCGGACTGCCCTATACGGTTGAAGATTTTATCCGGGATGATCCAGGCTCGGTAAGGCTGCAGCAGGAAAGCCGCGGGCATTTCTCAAGTACCCCATTCCGACCACTGGGTACTCCGGTACTGATCAGGAGGTGATGGGCAGGTTTCCGAAAGCTTGTCGCCCGGCGGAATACCTGCCTGCCGGACTGGAACAGGACCTGTTTATGACTGATCCGGGAAAGGATGAAAAAAGGGAGGAAGGTTCTCATGAAACCTTCCTCCCTGTAGAATGTGCCGGTTGGCAATCAATGGTGGACTGCCTGCCTATTTCCTGGTAAAGGCGTACGAATGATCACCGTCGCTCAAGATCAGTTTGGTAGCAGTCAGGGTTACATAATAGCTGCCGCTCAACTGGGAACCGATAATTACCAAGGAACGGTCTTTTTCAATGTAGTCGTATTCGAAGTTTTCGTTACTGTCGCCAGACATGTCACTGTAGGTGTAGTTGATGACTCCAGTCTTGTCGGCCTTGAAATAGAGAGTGATGAGGGTACCATATTCATTGGTCTGAACCCAGCTGCCTACGATAGATGCAGAATCTCCCACAAATTCGCTATCATCGTCGTCGTTACTACAACCTGCCATGCAAACACTCATTGCCAGCATTACCAGCATCATGGATAAAAATTTGATCGTTTTCATGTTAAATCCAATTTAAATTAAAATCTTGTACTCATATTCTCTGTATATTTTAAGCTTACTAAATCTTATTTTTCCTCAAAAATAAAAAATATGATGTAAAAATGAAAGGATAAATAGGGAAATGTAGATTAAATGTGAATCTTTTTTTACGATTATCATAATTTGTGGAGGCTGTTCGGGCATTTGATATGCGGATTTGTCATTGTGTAAAAAAAGACAAATAACTTCTAAATTTTTCATAATTTCATGTACCCTCCTATTTCTTAATTTCTCTATATTTGTAAAGAAAGTACATGAAAAATACACTAAAATGCATAATCCTTTAAAATAGATTCGTTATGTCACAGGAAAAAACTGCAGTACCCGGATTAGGAGATGGTTTCTCTGCTAATCCCAAAAGTAAACTATATTCAAGGTCCTCTACCCAATTGAATTATACGGGCAACAGTGCGGGAACCGTGGTTCCAGGTATGGAACAGATGGCTCCGGGAGCTAAAGTGAAGGAGCCCAATGACGGCAACAGCTCGCCGGTAGTAGGCTTCTTGTATTCCATTTCACGTCAGGGAATAGGAGAATATTGGCCGATACATCTGGGCACCAACAAGATAGGACGCTCCGAAGAGTGCAGCATCTGTCTGAGGGAAAATACCGTCTCTGACTTGCACGCTGAATTGTATGTGAAACAGATGAAGACGACTCATAAGATCCTGGCGTCTATCAAGGATGTCGGTTCAAAGAACGGTATTTTCGTGAACGATGAGGAGTTGGATTATAGCACGCATGAATGCTTCAACAATGACTTGATCACTATCGGGCTGAATTACAAGCTGCTGTTGATCCTTATCGATGCCGAATCTTTGGGCTTGAGCGTTTCCGAGAATTTTATGGCGGTACAGGAGGAAGCAGAGCCTGAGATACCTTTCCAGCCCCAGAGTACCGGCTTTAATCCATACGATCATAATCGGCGGCCGGTAAGCGGAACCGTCGCTATGGACGGTTCACAAGGTACAGAGCCAGGTGGAACCCGATTTATGTAATTAAATGAAGAATTTATGTCTATTATAAGAATACAGGGAATCAATGAGATTGAAAACGGCATTGTTTATGAAGTAGATACCGAAAGCAAACCGCTGGGAGTAGGTGGAATGGGACAGGTCTTCCGGGGCAAGCGTATTGACTCGAAAGGGGTCTGTATGGATGTCGCCATTAAGTTCCTGTTCGATGACCTGCCCCAACACGTGATAGAACGTGCGCGAAGAGAAGCGTCCATCCAGATTCATAATGAAAATCTGGTGGAGATGTTCGGCTTCATTCAGATAGACGAGCGGGTGACCCCCGAAATCGTCCATCAGCGTTACCATGTCGTGAGTGAACTGCTGGAAGGAGTGATGCTGTTCGATCTGCTGAAAGGAAAAACAACCGACAATGAAGGCAAGGAAGTGGAGTTCGCCCAGGAACTGTATAATCAGTACCTCAACGACAGGCTGAACTTTGCTTTGTTTATCGTCCGGAATGTGTTGTCCGGCATCATGGCGCTGCACGATAAAGGGTACATACACCGGGACATAGACCCCAGCAACATCATGGTAACGGCAGACCGAAAAGTGAAGATCATTGATTTCGGCATCGCGAAACAGTTGTCGACGCTGAATACGCAAGACCAGATGTTGACCACTGCCGGACAGTTTATGGGAAAAGCCACCTATGCGGCTCCGGAGCTTGTGGTGGGGGATGTGGTGCATCAGAACAAGACGACGGATATCTATGCGGTAGGTATCCTGCTGTTCCAACTGATTACCGGACATCTTCCTTTTGATGGAGCTACGCATGAGGTGCTGGATATGCAGCTTCACCAAAAAATGCCTTTGCAGGAGATAGAGCAAAAGAATATCCGGAAAATTATCGGGAAGGCAACGGCCAAGAAGCAGATGGAACGCTTCCAGTCGGCAGCGGAATTCCGGGTCGCCCTGGAACAGGTGGAAAGCGGAGCCGGCAGCGAACATAAGACGCTTCCTCCCGTAGACTTCAAGAAGCTGTTGCCGGATGAAGGACTCGTCAAGAACAGGAAAGTGTGGATGGCCGCCGGAGGCGCCGCTGTACTGCTGGTAGGAGGAATCCTGCTGGCGACCATAGGTTCTTCCTCCGGGGATACGGAAGGGCGGCGGATGCTGGAAGGGAAGGAACGTGCAGAACGCGTAATGACCCTGAGCCACGAGGTCATAGACTCTTCTGACCCTTATGTCCGGACAGATAGCCTGACGGGGGTACAGGTAAAGACTGCCGGACTCTTGATTCAGGAAGCCGAGAAGATATTGATGGATTCATTGAAGGCGCAGGAGGGAGTGAAGATTCTGCAACAGGTGATCGGCAAGAATTATCGGAGCTCCTCGGATGCGGCGTATCTGCTGGGGCGCTTGTATTACGAAGATGACGATACCTCGGAAAACATCCAACGCATGAAGATGAATCTGACCGGACGGATGGAAAGGAGCAATCAGCGGGCCCATCAGCTGATATTGCAGGCGGTAGCCCTGGACAGTACCTCCTATAAGGCGCTTTACGAATTGGGGTGCGATTATTATGCCGGAGAAATGCGTACGGGAGACCCTGATAGCCGCGATATCGACAAGGCCTTGGACTGCTTCAGGAAGAGTCTGCATTTCGCCTCCCAAGCCAATGATGAAACATACAAGGAGAAATGTTCCAAAAGAATCGGTGAACTAAGCCTTTGACCATTAAATCGAATATTATGAGACCTACAACACAATCTCCCAACATCGTACAGAAAGGGAATGAGGTATATCTTCAGGTAGCGGCGGACGACTGGTATGTATACAGCCTGCTGGAACCGCCGCTGGGTGAGGGGGCCATGGGCACTGTCTATCTGGGCCGCTCTTGCCGGACTGGAGAGAAGGTTGCGATAAAGCGGGTCGTTGACAAATATGCCAATGTACCCAACATAAGGGCACGTGCGCACCTGGAAGCTTCCCTGCTTTTCCGTCACCCGAACCTGGTGGAGATGATAGGTATATGCGAGCAGAACGCTCATACAGGTCCTATTTTCATTATCAGCCGTCTGGTACAGGGAATAACGCTGGACCAACATGTGAACCAGCATCTGAGGAACCGTCCCGATGCGGTCCGGAAAATCTGCGAAAGCGTTTATCCTGTATTCGATGCGTTGGAGTATCTTCATTCCAAAGGAATTTACCACATGGATATCAAACCGTCTAACATCATGATCGAGAACGGGTCGAATATACGGCTGATGGACCTGGGGATAGCCTATGCGGCGGATGTCGCCAACCTGACCTCTCCGGGATTGATCGGGACACCTAAATATGCCGCTCCCGAACAGTATGTAGAACCGGGGCAACATTCGCTGCCGATTGACGGGACTACAGACATCTATGAACTCGGAGTGACCCTGTATGAACTGTTGACCGGCTTTAATCCGTTCGAATCGTCTTCGAGGGAAGAAACCTTGCGCAGGCAGCGTACCGAAATCCTTCCTTTTGTGCAGGGGGTACCGGAATCCGTCGTGTCGGTGCTGCGGAAGGCCACGGCCAAACTTCAGCCTGAGCGCTTTCGCACAGCACTGGAGCTCAAACAGGCTTTACAGCAGGCGCTGCAAAAGCCCGAAAAGACAGCCGGTGGATGGAAACTGCCTATATTGATAGGGATAATAACCGGAATAATTTTAGTAATTGCTTTAATGTTCTTTCTATGATATCAATAACAACATCCACTCCTTTGATCGGTTTTGTGGATTCACGAAAAGGTGGAAGGGTGGAAAATCAGGACACTTGCGGATACGCAGATACTTCTTTCGGATTACTGGTGGTAGTGTGCGACGGTATGGGAGGTGGCCCCGGAGGCAAATTGGCATCGACCCTGGCCGTGGATACAATCATCGGGATCGTACGGGATGCCACGGCCACCGCAGAGCCCAAAGAAGTCTTGAAGAATGCTATCCAGACTGCCAATCAGGTATTGGTGAAACGTATCGTGGATAATCCTTCTTTGCGTGGAATGGGTACCACTGTGGCGGCCTTACTTATTAATGACTATGCCGCGATCCTCGCTCATGCCGGCGACAGCCGGATCTATAAGTTCCGAGGCTCTCGGAAGGTCTACAGGACTACCGACCACTCGGTCGTTTCGGAACTGGTCAGGAAAGGGACCTTGACGGAGGAGCAGGCGAGACTCTCGGCACAGTCGAACGTGATAACCAGGGCATTGGGCGTATCGCCTGAAGTGGAAGTGGATATTACGGAACTGGCGTACGAGAAGGGGGACCGTTTTATGTTATGTACGGATGGTATCTGGGGAAACATAACGGAAAAGGAACTGATAAAAATAGCCGCAGGAACAAAATCACCCGGAGGAGCGGTGGAAAGCTTGGTCATCCGGGTCGATGAACAGGGCTTTGCGGCCGGAGGGGTCCATGACAACCTGACTGTGGCATTGATAGAAACAACGTCTAATTCAATATTAAAGGAAAAAATGAGTAAACGAGCAAGAATAATCATTACGGCTTTGTCGGCGGTATGCCTGGTCAGTATCGTAGGAAATATCCTGCTGTTGACGGCCAAACCTGAACCTCCTGTCCGGCAGTCTGCCCCTGTGTATACCGAAAATATCGATTCCCTGCTGGACATCAAGATGAAGGCGGAACGTGAACGGATGGAGAAGAAATACCAGCAGACCATCGAATCATTGTCCGAACTGATCAAAAACAAGCAGATTGATGATGTAAGTCATTTCCTGGAAGAAAGCAAGGCACGCCAACAGGTCATCGGGAAGCTGGACAGCATTATCAGCCAACTGGAAAGCCTGAAGAATATGGTTAAGGGAGAACGGAAAGACAAAGAAATCAACGAGACCTTGAATGCCTTGAAGGCGCTCACTCCCGAACTGCAACAGTATGGAATCAGCAACAAAGACATGATGTGTAACAATAGGAACCATGACAATGTCCTTGAACTGTTGACACATAATATAGCCAAAGGAAGTCCGAACGATAAGTCGATAGGGCATTATGATGCGATTATTTCCGTATTGTATTCAATAAGAACCAAAATTAACAAATAAATGCCATGAAAGTAATTTCTATAGGAAGAGGAGAAGACTGTAACATTGTTTTTCCGGACAGTACCATCAGCCGTCGCCATGCCATCTTGAAGATTTATGCTACCGGTAAAATGGAAATAGTGGATATGGGGCAGAACGGCACATTCGTAAACGGTGTGAAGCTGAGCCCGAATACTCCCTATCCGGTAACACGCAAAGATGTGGTGTCTTTTGCGCATGTCCGACAATTGGACTGGTCGCAGATTCCGGACGAGTTGAAATATTTCCGCTATATCGTGATAGCGTGTGTAGCGGTCATCCTGATTGTAGGTGGGAGCATACTGGCGATCCGTTTCTTGACGGAAAGCGAACCGAAAGCTCCTGTGCAACCTGAACTCGAACAGGATATCGAGAATGTCGCACCCCAGGAAGGCAAGAGTGAAGACGCTGTCCAGGAGGAGAATGGGGAGAGTACAGAGCGTAGTGACGAGAAAAAGGAAATCCCATCGGATTTCTTTAAACAGAAGAAAAGAAATGTAAAGAAAAAGCAGGAATCGGAAAAGAAAGAACCGGAAAAGAAGGAGGAGACGAAACCTCAACCCCAAGATGAGAAAAAGAATAACAAACGTATAATCATGTAAAATTACAAAGGTATGAAACTGATAAAAATTGGAAGTTCCTCATCATGCGACATTGTGTTACACAGTGAATTCGTAAGTAGCCATCATGCAGAGATGATTCTGTTGGACAATGGTGAAATCATTTTGGAGGATAAGAACAGTACCAACGGTACTTTTGTAGGGAACAAGAAAATTTCGCCGAATAAGGAAGTAACTGTCAGAAGAGGTGATTATATCCGATTTGCCGACGTGGAGTTGCAATGGGCACATGTACCGGTTATAGAGAATGCCGGAAAGTACAAGGCCATTGTCAATATCGGGACCAATTTCCGCAATGAAATCGTCATTACCGGAAATTATCCCAGCCGTTTTCATGCTACCATGAAGATTACCAAGGACGGAAAGGCTTTCCTCACTGACTCGGGAAGCAAGAACGGAACGAAGGTAAACGGAGTGAAACTGCAACCGGGTAAGGAGGTACGGATCAAACGGGGAGATATCGTCATCTGTGGGGATGTGGACGTGACCGAGCAACTGAAACCTTATTTGCCTGTTCCATTCCCATGGATAAAGACACTGGCTGCGGTCGTTGTGGCTGCAGCGCTGGTAGGCGTGGTCGCCTTGATCTTTGTGCCTAAGGAGCCTTGCATCATTTGTGGAGAAAAAGGCTGCAAGGGACATCCGGCACAGGATTTCCGCCCTGCGGTGGTCTATGTACGTGCCTGCTACCATTATGTGATTACCTTTGAAGACAATCCGATGCCGGAATACTGGGACGGTAAGTTCATCTTAAGAAATGATGCCGATCAGAAGGTGGCGATACCTTATCAGGCTACCGCGTTCTTCATCGACAGGGAAGGACGGTTGGCAACGAACAGACATGTGGCTGTTCCATGGGAATACCGCAGTAAACAGGATGAGAACGTGATCCGTTCCGCTGTGGAGAAATGGCTTGAAAGCTTTACCTACGAAAACTTTGAGAAGAATTCGGAACTGGCGTTTGCACAGACCATCTACAATTATGCATTGGCCACGACTCCCAATCTGACATTGGAACGTTTTCACAAGACACGCAGCAAGCTTATCAGCAGGTTGAACAAGTCGAAATATACGATTTCAGGAGAAATGGACTACATTACGGTGGGATACCCGGGTAGGTATTATACGCATACCGATGAATTCGACAGATGCTGTGTCGTGAGTGAATCGGGTACAGATGACAAGGATATCGCTATCCTGCAGATGAACGACAAGAAGACTCCTGACAACATTAAATACATTTTCGAAGTAAAGAACTTCTATACCGACAAACTGGAACCTTTGAAGGATAAGTTGTATACCATAGGGTATCCCAATGGGGTGGTATGGGCCATGGATTCAAAGATGCAATCGCTGGAACCGGCCATACGGGAAACCATGTGTAGCAAAATGCCTAGCAAGTATACCTTCGATTTTCAGGGGGAAAGCGTAGGGGGAGCCAGCGGATCGCCTATCTTCAATGAAAAAGGACAACTGGTCGGTGTGCTTTGGGGAAGAAGACCGGAAGGAATCACGTTCGGCCGCGCTTGTCAGGCAAAATATCTGAAAGAAATGTATAACGAGGAATTAGGCTATGAATAAATATTTTATCAGTTTTCTTGTGTGCGGGGGACTCTTGTTGTCCGCAGCCGTGCAGGCGCAGACTGCCAAATGGGCGATTGCCCCCCAATACACTTCCATAACACCTTATGGAAATGGCTTGTACAAGGTCAAGGCCGATGCACATGTAGGCATGTTGGACGATAAGGGAAACGTAATCGTACCCGTCAATGCTGACTCTATTACGGCCATGACGGAACAATGTGCGCTGGTCTTGCAGTATGAGGAAGAGAAATACCGGTTGAAAGGTATCCTGCATGATGACCATCGGCTGGTGGTCATCGCCGATGAATGGTATGTAGGGGACTTCCCCTTCTTTTCGGAAGGGAAATTGCCCGTTTACAACAAAAACGGCAAGTATGGGTATGTCGGGACTAACGGAGCCCTTCTGATCGACTTCGAGTATGGCAATGTCCATCCTTTCTCGGAAGGGTGGGCTGCCGTGAGCCAGGGGAAGAACCTGTTGTCGCTCATCAAGAAAAAAAGCAAACAGAAGGTCTTTTACATTGACGGGCAGGGACGTACCATGACGCTACAGTCTGATATAGGTGATATCTATTCGGGTACGACCTTCAAAAACGGGGAGGCCCTGGTCATAACGAAAGACAACCGCTATTGCTTTATCAATACTTCCGGACAACTGACACGCATAGACAATAACGTGATGCTGGCATTTGATGAGAAATATGCTTTGCAGACCGAGGCGGAAGCCCCTCAGGAAAAGCCTTCGCAGACTGTCTTTTATGATGGACCTACCACTTTCTCGGAAAATGATTTATACGGCTATAAGCAGGCTGGTAAAATTATGCTTCCTCCACAGTTTGACGAAGCGACCCCTTTCTTTCAGGGATTTGCCATCGCATCGGTCAATGGGGAATACGGCCTGCTGAAACTGGTTGATGGAAATTTCTCGTGTGTGACCGCAACCGGATCGTTGAAAACCTCCGAAAAGGGAATGCGCTCGGTAGATTATGTGGTTTCTGTCCCTAAAGAATGGGAGAACAGTGCACTGGAACTTACCTGTGTCACTGACGGAAAAGACAAGACCAGCAGTCTGCAACCGGGAACAGCCGGCCCTAAACGTACCTTCTCATTCATTATCCCGCAAGGCAATCAGGAGTTGTCTTTGTCCGGTGAAGGACTGACGGTATGGAACACTTCAATGGGAACCTTGGGCAATACGTATGGAGAATTGTCTGAGGATATATCCATATCCATCCACCCCTCTACGGTGAAGGCTAATGCAAGGGATAATGCGCCTGTGACGGTCATTCTGAAGAACAATACCGCGGCCGCGCTGGAATTTACAGTTACAGTGACCGGAAAGCAGCTTAAGACGGTGAACAGGAAGGTGAAACTGGCAAGCGGACAATCACAAAAAATATCCACTTACTTTATGAAAGTGAAAAAGGCAGACAGCCGCACTGTCTCCGTTGCGACTTCCCTGAGCAGCAACACCGTCAGTAAACGGATCCAGCTGGTGCCTTTCTTTGTGAAATATTAAAAGCTGTATCGAATGGAGACCTAGGAACCGGAATTCCTTCGGAACCGTTCCCGTGGGGACGCTCGGAGGCGGGGAGGAGACCGTCTGCATTCAATTGGCAATTGTGAAAGCGATAAACAAAACCGATATTGCTTATGAGAAACTTTAGAAGATTGTATCTGGGAATGATCCTGAGTTTGTTCTGTGGACTGAGCTTGGGCAAACCGTATGAAAAGATTGTCCTGAAAAACGGGACAGAACTGGAAGGGTATATTTCTATCCAATATCCGGGGAAGAAGGTGACCTTTATGTCTGAGAAAGCCATGGTGTATCTCACCTCTTCGGTCGTGGAGTCTATTTCCAGCTATGACTCGGAATGGTCCGCTTTGCCCTCTGAATGGCAGCATTGGGCCGATGAGAACCCTGCCTCGGTAAAGACAGTGGGAGGCAAAAAGTACCTGACCTTAAGTGACATTGTGATGCGGACTGAACCGGACCAGCCTGATACGCTGGTCGCGAAGAAGGATTCTGTGGACCCTTATAGAAACATCCGCGAAGTGCCTCCACGGGGCGTGAAGATTCTTGAAAAAGGAGCCGTCATCAAGTACCTGGATTTCGCCAAAACGCTCTATGATATACCGTGGGAGGATATCTTGATGATAAAACGGAATGAACGGTCGGCTCTTGACCTGACCGGCGTGATAGATGTGGTCGAACTGTGCTCCGGAAATGTGCTGGAAGGGCAGATCATCGAACAGCTTCCCGGAAAACAGGTCCGTCTGCTGGGCAATGACGGAATCGTGGAGGTGATCGATCTGAAACAGATTGCGGTCCAGAAGAAGAAAAAACTGAATCCCAACCAGCCTTTGTCCGAACAGTCGCCCTTGCTGGAGATTGTCTGCACCAAGCAGGGAAAGAAGATTACAGGTGTTATTGTGGAACAGACCTATAACCGGTCGGATGGGGATTTCCTTTTGATAGAAGAAAAGGGGAAGACGGTGAAGGAAAACAGCGGTAACGTGGTGGAAATCCGTAAAATACCGAATCCGGATTACCGTTTCCTTACAGACCTTCTCGTGAAAAAGGATGAAATATGGATAAACCGCCAGAAAGGAGAAAAGGCCCTTGTGGATGAGGAGGAGTCAGTGATGATTGTCAACGAAAAATCGGTACCCGTCACAGTGGAACTCCGGCATGCTCAGGATACCCTGACTGTGGAGCAGCAGGACAATATCGATAATCGAAATATCATTCTGTTGAAACTCACGCAAATCGAAATCAAGAAAAGAGGGGAATGCCATGCATTTACCTACGAAGATCTGGTAACTCAGGGCTTTCGTCCGTTTGAGGTGGAAGTCAGTAAAAATCAAACGCTGAAAATGCTGTATACAATTGGAGAAGGGCATTATATCCTGTATAAGCCTAAAGAAAAAACGGCTGTCTATCTGATTGCCAGAACTTCTGATAGTGCCTCTCACAAAAAGTATAAGGACTGATACTGCCTGGGAACATCACCGGACAAAACCGGAGAAGACCGTCCGTTATCGTGCTGTACGCAGCCGATGACGGGCGGTTTTGCGTTGTAGGGAACCATCTTTCGTTATCTTTTTGCTCCGGATGTGTGTTGTTCTAAAAATATTGTCTATATTTGAATGAGAAAAACATAATAGACTGACGAACCTATGAACATTAAGATCCGACTGACCGTAATGAACTTCCTGCAGTTTGCTGTGTGGGGAGCGTATCTGACCTCGATGGGGACGTACCTGGCAGGCGTTGGCCTGGGTAGTCACATCGGTATTTTTTATGCCATGCAGGGAATCGTTTCCCTTTTCATGCCTGCTATCCTGGGTATCATTGCCGACCGCTGGGTGCCTGCCCAACGCCTGTTGGGGATGAGCCATCTGCTGGCCGCCCTTTTTATGGGGGGAGCCGGCTATTATGCCATGGAAGCGGGGAGTGAGGTGGCGTTCGGTCCGCTCTTTCTGCTCTATTCGCTGAGTGTCGCTTTCTATATGCCGACCCTGGGACTCTCCAACTCGGTGGCCTTTACGGCCCTCGAACAGGCGGGGCTGGATACCATCAAGGCTTTCCCGCCCATCCGTACCTTCGGTACCATCGGGTTCATCTGCTCCATGTGGCTGGTGGATTTGCTGGGCTTCCAGGCCAATTACATGCAGTTCTTCACCTGTGCGGTGTGGGGACTGCTGCTGGCGCTCTATGCCAACACGCTGCCGGGCTGTCCGGTGAGCAAGGGAGGTGCCCGGAAATCGCTGGTGGAGGCGCTGGGCCTGAACGCTTTCCTGCTCTTCAAGCAGCGGAAGATGGCTATCTTCTTCATCTTCTCGATGCTGCTGGGCGTTTCGCTCCAGATTACCAACGGATTCGCCAACCCGTTCATCACGAGTTTCCAGGCCATTCCGGAATACGCCGATACGTTCGGGGTGCAACATGCCAACCTGCTGATTTCGCTTTCGCAGGTGAGTGAGACCTGCTGCATCCTGCTCATCCCGTTCTTCCTGAGCCGTTTCGGTATCAAACGGGTGATGCTGATAGCCATGTTGGCCTGGGTGCTGCGTTTCGCCCTCTTCGGTCTGGGAAACCCGGGCAGCGGGGTGTGGATGTTCATCCTCTCCATGCTGGTGTATGGAGTGGCGTTCGATTTCTTCAACGTATCCGGCTCGCTCTTTGTGGACCGGGAAACGGATATCTCCATCCGTTCGAGCGCACAGGGACTGTTCATCATCATGACAAACGGTATCGGTGCGACGGTGGGTACGTTGAGCGCACAGGCGGTGGTGAACCGTTTTGTGGACTTCAGCAGTACGGAACCGCAGGTGGCCGGATGGAGCCAGGCGTGGTTTATCTTTGCGGCGTATGCGCTGGTGGTGGCAGTGGTGTTTGCCCTCGTCTTCCGCTACAAACATACGCCTGAAACAAAATAAGGAGATTTTATGGAAAGAGCATGGAATGAAATACCGGTACGGGTGCTGGACATGTCGACGGTGCTGAAACCCTCGGATGCCTTTGCATTGGTGCTGGAGGAGATAGAAGGGGGACACCGGAGGCTGGCGCTGATTATCGGCGCGGTGGAGGCACAGGGCATCCGGATAGCCCAGCTGGGGTATCACCCGCCCCGCCCGTTCACGCACGAACTGATGCTGGACGTGATGAAGCAGGGGGGACTGGAACCGGTGAAAGGGGTGATTTCGGCCGTCAAGAGCGGGGTCTATTACGCCGACCTGTATATACAGCGGGCGGACGGAAGTGTCTACCAGGTGGATGCACGCTCTACGGATGTGATTTCGCTGTCCATGCGTGCCGGCTTCCCGCTGTATGTGCTGGACGAGGTGCTGGAACGGGAACAGCTGCGGTATATCTCGCCGGACGGTTCGGCTTATACGGTTCCTGTCAACATGGTGGACCTGGATACGCTGAAACAGGAGATGCAGGCGGCCGTGGATAAGGAGGATTATGAACGGGCCTCGCAGTTGCGGGACGAAATCAGACGCCGCGAAGCGGAAGAGAAGGAAGGAAAGGAATAGGAAACAATAAAATGTGAGAGATATGGTAAAACACGTTTGGAATTATGCGTTGCTGGTGGTACTGGTATTGCTGGCAGCTTGTTCGGAGAAAAATGAGTACACCCGGGTAATCCCGCAGGATGCCTCGGTGGTAGGTTCGTTCCAGGTGTCGTCGCTGGTACAGAAAAGCGGTCTGACGGAATCGGTGGACAAGGCGACTCTGGATAAGATGAAGAAGAATGTCACCCAGGGACTTGGGGCCGAAGAGGCGAAGGTGCTGGAAGATATCCTGAACAACCCGAGCGAAAGTGGTATCGATTTCAAGAAACCGATTTATTTCTTTATCCAACCGGACGGGGAGACTTCGGGCGTCGTGGCTTGTGTGCAGAACAGTGACAAGCTGCATGACCTGGTGGATGTGCTGGCCGGTCAGCAGATGTGTGCTCAGCTGGAAGAGAAGGACGGGGCTTCGTGGACCGAGAGCGGCAAGCTCGTACTGGCCTTTACGGATGAAGCGCTGCTGATGGGTTCCGGACGCATGAAGAGCGAGGAACTGAAGGCGCAGATGAAGGGCTGGCTGAACAATCCGAAGGAACGTTCGTTCGCCGCAACCGACGAATACAAGTCGATGTCGGAGGCAAACGCGGACATGGCTTTCGTGAACGGTCTGGACCTGATGCCGGTGGAACTGCGCTCCATGATGCAGGCTGCACTGCCCGAAGGAGCCAAACTGAGTGACATCCGGATGCTGACGGCTGTCCGTTTCGAGAACGGAAAGATGGTGGCCGATATGCAGACAATTTATAAGAACAAGGAACTCAGGAAGATGGCAGAGACACAGATGGCTGCACTGGATAAACTGAACGACAAATACATGGACGCTTATCCGGAAAATACGTTCTGCTGGATGGCGTTGCGGGGCAACGGCGCGAAGCTGTATGAACAGCTGGACAAGCAGAAGGTGTTCGGATCCGCGCTGATGAGCATGCCGTTTGACATTGACTTGAAACCGGTGTTCGAAGCGGTGGACGGTACCGTGACGTTGGGCATGAACATGCTGGATGAGAAGATTCCGCAGGTTTCTCTATTCGCGGAAGTGAAGAACGCTGATTTCCTGCAGGCGCTGATTAACCAGCTGAAACCGATCATTTCGATGGCCGGACGTTCCATGCGCCTGGTGCCGACAGGAAAGGACAGCTATGAACTGCAACTGGCCGACGGCTCACAGTTCGGAATGGGACAGGGACCGACTGCCATCTGCATAGGGGTACGTGACAAACGTTTCTACCTGACCAACGACAAGCTGCTGCTGAACGAGGGCGTGAAAGGGAACAGCCTGGTCAAGGCTCCCTGGGCGAGCGAAGTGAGCGGCAAGCGTTTCTTCATGGCCTTGAGCATATCCAGTGTCCGTGACCTGATTCTTTCGGAAGTACCGAGATACAGTCGGGGTATAGCCGGACAGGTGGTCGATAACTTCAGCTACCTGACCGTGGATGTCAAGGATGCCGAACATACCACCTTCACCGTTTCTTCGAAGGATGAAAAGACCAACGTATTGAAACAGTGGATGGACCTCGGTTTGAAATTGAGTGGCGTGGTACGGTAATTCCGGTAGGGGCGGGGTAACCCGCCCGGAAATCGCTGGCCCGTTGACGGAATGTCAGGTGGTTTCGGGGAGTTTCTTACCGGCCGGACGCACGGACCGTGCGTCCCTACATGGATGATTCGTTCTGTAGAGGTAGGGCCCACCCAGAAACATCCACTCCGTTTTTCATTATTCATTATTCATTATTAATTATTAATTATCTATGCATGTATTCTATACACCGGACATCGCGACAAGTCCGGAACTTCCGGAGGAAGAAGCGGGCCACTGCCTGCGTGTACTCCGGTTGGGAGTGGGCGATGAAGTGATGCTCACCGATGGAAGAGGATATTTCTACCGGGCGGTCATCAGTGCCGCCACGGGAAAACGTTGCCAGGTGAGGGTGACGGAAACCATCGAACAGGAACCGTTCTGGCGGGGATACCTGCATCTGGCACTGGCACCGACCAAGAACATGGACCGCATGGAATGGTTGGCCGAGAAGGCCACGGAAATCGGTTTCGACGAGCTGACGTTCCTGAACTGCCGGTTCTCGGAACGGAAGGTCATCAAGACGGAACGGATTGAGAAGATCGTGGTTTCGGCGGTGAAACAGTCGCTCAAGGCCCGCAAGCCGGTGGTGAACGAGCTGACGGATTTCCAGCGCTTCGTGGCGCAGGATTTCCCGGGACAGAAGTTCATTGCCCACTGTTACGAGGGCGAGAAGCCGTTGCTGCAGGACGTGCTGGAGCCGGGAAAGGACGCGCTGGTGCTGATTGGTCCGGAGGGTGACTTCAGCCCTGAGGAAGTAGCTCAGGCCGAAGCGGTGGGATTTCAGCCCATCAGCTTGGGGAAATCGCGGTTGCGGACGGAAACGGCGGCGCTGGTGGCTGTCCATCTGATGAATCTGAAGAATGCGCTTTAAGGCTATGAATACGATTGAATTGCAACAGACCCTGCCGGAAGTGTTTGCCGGACGAGACGGAATCGTGTCCGACATCTGGCACCGGCAGGTGGCTTTCCAGAAAGGGAAGTCTTATTTGATAGAAGCTGCATCGGGAACGGGAAAATCGTCTCTGTGCAGCTTTGTGTATGGTTACCGGCAGGATTACCAGGGAATCATCGCTTTCGACGGGACGAACGTGCGGAAGCTGCATGTGGCCGACTGGGTGGAACTGAGGAAGCGCTCGATGAGCATGCTTTTTCAGGAACTGCGGCTCTTTGCGGAACTGACTGCCTGGGAGAACGTGAAGCTGAAGAATAACCTGACGGGATTCCGTGACAAGAAGGAAATCCGACGGTGGTTCGAGGAGCTGGGCATCGCCGACAAGTGGGACCAGCCCATCGGACGGATGTCGTTCGGACAGCAGCAGCGGGTGGCCTTTATCCGGGCGCTCTGCCAGCCTGCGGATTTCATCTTTCTGGACGAGCCGGTGAGTCACCTGGACGACGGGAACGGACGGCTCATGGCGCGTATCCTGACGGAGGAGGCCGCGAAACAGGGCTTCGGCATCGTGGTGACGTCCATCGGCAAGCATCTGCCGCTGGAGTATGATGCGGTGATGCAGTTGTAGGGTTTCTTACTTTTTCTTTTGGGCGTCCAAAAGAAAAAGGTAACAAAAAGAAAAAACGCCGGCTTCCGTTTTGAGGCGGCTACGAAGTGTTTCCCGTCGGAAGCGCAGGAACTCGCTTCGCTCAGACAGCCTGCGCTTCTGTTCGCCGGGCTCCTCTTCTCCGCTTTTCGCCTCAAAACTAAGGCCGGAGAGAACGTTGTTCCGAAGTTTGTTCGTGGACGTTGTTCCGAAGTTTGTTCGTGGGCGTTGTTCCGGGGTTTGTTCGTGAATACTGTTTGCCTGTAGTGAGGTCAGCTCGTCCGGAAAACGCTGGTTGATGTTTATGCTTACAAACTCACAAACTAACTTTTAATTTTTAACTTTTAATTTTTAACTAATTACGTTTTGATCTGGAAATTATTGAAACAGCATGTGAGTGTATCGCAACTGACCGGGTTCTTTCTGGCGAACCTCTGCGGTATGGTCATTGTCTTGCTGAGCGTACAGTTTTATAGCGATGTGCTGCCGGCCTTTACCGCAGGAGACAGCTTCTTGAAAAAAGATTACATCATTGTATCGAAGCGGGTGAGTACATTGGGTTCGGCCGTAGGTCAGAATACGGGCTTTACCGAGGCGGAAGTGTCCGACCTGAAGACGCAGCCTTTCACCGAACGGGTGGGGGAATTCCGCCCTGCCCAGTTCAAGGTGTCGGCCGGGATGGGGCTGGAAGGCATGCAGCTTTCTACGGCCATGTTCTTCGAGTCGGTGCCCGACGGATTTGTGGATGTGAACCTGGACGGATGGCATTTCGAGCCGGGGATGCAGGAAATCCCGATTGTCATTCCGCGGAATTACCTGAACCTGTATAACTTCGGATTTGCCCAAAGCCGGAACATGCCCCAGATTTCGGAAGGCATGATGGGGATGATGCCCCTGGATATCCGCCTGAGCGGTCGCGGACAGGTGAGCCGGATGCAGGGACGCATCGTAGGTTTCTCGGACCGGCTGAATACGATTCTGGTGCCGGAGAGCTTCCTGGAGTGGGCGAACAGCCAATACGGGGAGGGCGTGAAGGAAGAACCTTCGCGGCTGATTCTGGAGGTGAAGAATCCGGCGGACGACCGTATCGCCAAGTATTTCAAGGACAAAGGGTATGAAACGGAGAACGATAAGCTGGATGCCGGAAAGACCACCTGGTTCCTGAAGGTCATTGTGGGAATCGTGCTTTCGGTGGGGCTGCTCATCAGTGTGCTTTCCTTCTACCTGCTGATGCTGAGCATCTACCTGCTGCTGCAGAAGAATACCACGAAGCTGGAGAACCTGCTGCTGATAGGGTACAGTCCGGCCAAGGTGGCGGCTCCGTATCAGGGGCTGACCGCTACGCTGAACGCGTTTGTCTTTATCCTGGCCCTGGTGGCGGTAGTCCTGGTGCGCAACGCCTACCTGGACAGGCTGACCCAACTGTTCCCTTCGCTGGAGGCAGGCAGTGTATGGCCGGCCTGTGTGGCGGGAGCTGTGCTGTTTGTCATCGTCTCGTTGCTGAATATTTTCGCCATACGGAAAAAAATTGATAAAATCTGGTACCGCCGCTAAACCTTTGGGTGCTGCAGATTGTTTTTCAAGTAGAAAAACAAACCAGATACGGAAATCCAGTCCGGATAGTTTGTTTCAGTGCCCGTTTACGGAAAAATACTGACACCAAACGATGCCAGACTGGATTTCTTTTATTAATAAATGTTTAGATTTGTGAGGGTTTTGAAAATCTTTTGGGTAATATTTCTTGATTCGTAGCAATTTTTCAAGGTTTTGGTCTAAAAAATGTTACTTTCTGAACACTCACACGGATATTCAAGTAATTTTGCGTAACCCAAAAAAGATAGGGTGCCGGAACGACTCCGGAATGGGGGAAATCCGGATACTTTTTATCGTTTTAAATAAAAGAATAGCTTATGTCAAAAATCGTTGGACACATTTCGCAGGTAATCGGTCCGGTAGTCGACGTACACTTCAAGTTCGAAGAAGGACAGGAGGCCGAACAGGCTTTGCCGAAAATCCACGATGCACTGACCATCAAACGGAACGATGGCCGTACATTGGTAGTGGAGGTGCAACAGCACATCGGTGAAGACACGGTACGTACGGTAGCCATGGACAGCACCGACGGATTGCAGCGTGGAATGGAGGTCGTACCTACCGGACAGTCTATCACAATGCCGGTAGGAGCCCAGATCAAAGGCCGAGTAATGAACGTGGTTGGCGAAACCATCGACGGAATGAAGGCTCTGGACAAAACCGGAGGCTTCCCCATCCATCGCGAACCGCCTAAATTCGAGGACCTGGCTACGACTCAGGAAGTCCTGTTTACAGGTATTAAGGTAATTGACCTTCTGGAGCCTTACCTGAAGGGAGGTAAAATTGGTTTGTTTGGTGGTGCAGGTGTAGGTAAGACTGTACTTATCAAAGAGTTGATTAACAACATTGCGAAAAAGCACAACGGTTTCTCTGTATTTGCCGGTGTAGGGGAGCGTACCCGTGAAGGTAACGACCTGCTGCGTGAAATGATTGAGTCAGGGGTTATCCGCTACGGTGACGAATTCCTGAAGAGCATGGAAGAAGGCAAGTGGGACCTGTCGAAAGTAGACTACAACGAGGTGGAAAAATCGCAGGTAGCCATGGTGTTCGGACAGATGAACGAGCCTCCCGGCGCCCGTCAGGATGTGGCACTCTCCGGACTGACACTGGCCGAATCGTTCCGTGACCGTCAGACCGGCGAAGGCGGACCGCGTGATATCCTGTTCTTCATCGACAACATCTTCCGTTTCACCCAGGCAGGTTCGGAGGTTTCAGCGTTGCTGGGACGTATGCCTTCGGCCGTAGGTTACCAGCCTACACTGGCTACTGAAATGGGTCAGATGCAGGAACGTATCACTTCTACCAAGAACGGATCCATTACTTCTGTACAGGCTGTATATGTGCCGGCCGATGACTTGACCGACCCGGCTCCGGCAACGACCTTTACCCATCTGGACGCTACTACGGTATTGAGCCGTAAGATTACTGAGCTGGGTATCTATCCGGCTGTTGACCCGCTGGAATCTACTTCACGTATCCTTGACCCGCTGATAGTAGGTAAGGACCACTACGAAACAGCTCAGCGTGTGAAACAGATTCTGCAACGTAACAAGGAATTACAGGATATCATCTCTATTCTGGGTATGGACGAACTTTCGGACGAAGACCGCCAGACCGTGAACCGTGCACGCCGTGTGCAGCGCTTCCTCTCGCAGCCGTTTGCCGTGGCCGAACAGTTCACCGGTGTACCGGGAGTGATGGTTTCCATCGAAGATACTATCCGCGGTTTCAAGATGATTCTGGACGGCGAAGTGGATTACCTGCCGGAACAGGCGTTCCTGAACGTAGGTACCATCGAAGATGCTATCGAGAAAGGTAAGAAACTGCTGGAAGCTGCTAAGGGATAAACGCTATGGGACGGAAAGAATTTCATCTGGTGATAGTTTCACCCGAACGGACGCTGTACGAAGGAGAAGTGCGGGCAGTTATTCTGCCTGGCGAGCTGGGTAAGTTCGAGGTGCTGAAAGACCATGCACCCCTTATCTCGTCACTGGCGGCCGGAGAGGTGAAGTTCCGGGAAGGAAGAACCGGAACCGAGTTCCAGACGCTGCAGATTCAGGGCGGATTCGCGGAAGTGAAGGACAACCAGGTGTCTGTCTGCGTAGAAACCTGAGACACGACGCTGCCTAATTGACTCTCCGGCATTGCCGGAATACCCTTGATAACCCGAAAAACACATAGATATGAAATTACTGAAAGTACGGAAGGCCTTTCTGAAAAGGCTGACATTATTGACCGTGTATCTCACGGTGATTATCGCATTGGTCTATCACCTGTTCATACCCGATCGGTATTTCCTCTGGTTTCCGGCCATACCGGTATATTACTACCTGTGCGGTCTGTTCTATGTGTTCATGTTCGAATCGAGCTATCGGATGGGTGAGGAGAAGCTGATAACGGCTTTCCTGGTCTGCAAGGTGTCCAAATTCATATTGAGTGCGTTTATCCTGATGTTCTACGGATTTGTGGTGGCCCATGAGGTGCTGGCGTTTACTGCCACCTTCCTGGTGTTCTACTTCGGATTCCTGATATTGGAGACGCGTTTCTTCTTCCGCTTCGAAGAAAAGCTGAAGGGCGAGAAGAAGAAAGGAACCGACAAAAGTGAATAAGTAAACATGAAAAAATTACGGTACATAGTAACGATGCTGGCACTGCTGATAACCGGGGCACTCCCGATGCAGGCACAGACGGCCGACTCTACTGAGGTGGAGAAGCTGGATGCTGTGGTGGCGGAGGAATCGGCCACTGACGCGACAGAGGACGTGGATGTGAATGCACTGGTGTTCGGACACATCGGCGATGCCTACGAATGGCACATCGTCACCATCGGCGACACATCGATCCGTATTCCGCTACCGGTCATCGTGAAAAGCTCTACGGGCTGGCACTGCTTCTCTTCTTCCCGTCTGGAAGAGGGAGAAACGTATGAAGGCCTGTATATCGCCGAAGGAGGTACTTACGACGGCAAGATTGTGGAACGGAACGCTGCCGGTGAGGAGGTACGTCCGCTGGACATCTCCATCACTAAGAACGTACTGGGACTCTTCATCAACAGTACGGTACTGGTGGTCATCCTGCTGAGCTGTGCCCGCTGGTACAAGAAGCATCCGATAGAGGAAGGAGCTCCGCGTGGCGGAGTAGGAATGATCGAATCGCTCGTGGTGATGATCAACAAGGATGTCATCAAGGGATGTATCGGTGAAGACTACAAGCGTTATGCGCCCTATCTGCTGACCGCTTTCTTCTTCGTTCTGGTAAACAACCTGATGGGGCTGATTCCGATTTTCCCGGGCGGTGCGAACGTGACAGGTAACATTGCCATTACCTTGGTACTGGCGATGATTACCTTCCTGTTCACGAATCTCTTCGGTACAAAGGCTTATTGGAAGGACATCTTCTGGCCTGAAGTACCGACATGGCTGAAGGTGCCGATTCCGATGATGCCGCTGATAGAATTCTTCGGAATCTTTACGAAACCGTTTGCCCTGATGATCCGTCTTTTTGCCAACATTATGGCAGGACATGCGGCCGTTCTGAGTCTGGTGGCCATTATCTTCATTACCGTGAAGGTAGGTCCGGTAATTAACGGTTCCATGACGGTAGTCGCCGTACTGTTCGGTATATTCATGGATGCCCTCGAGCTGCTGGTGGCATTCATCCAGGCATACGTATTCACCATGCTTTCGGCTGTATTTATCGGCCTGTCGCGGGTGAAAGGTCACGAGACCCACTAATCAAGTAGCAAAACAAACAGAAAAGTATAACCATTTAAAAAACGAAAGATTATGTTATTGTCAATTTTATTGCAGGCTGTTACTGCAGGTGTTGGTATTGGTAAATTGGGTGCTGCTATTGGTGCAGGTATTGCAGTATTGGGTGCTGGTATCGGTATCGGTAGAATCGGTGGTTCTGCCATGGAAGCCATGGCCCGTCAGCCGGAAAGTTCAGGCGATCTGCGTATGAACATGATTATCGCTGCCGCCCTGGTAGAAGGTGTGGCACTGATCGCCATCGTAGTTTGTCTGTTGACATTGTTCTTGTAATCCGGAGTAGCTTATGGGATTATTAACTCCGGATCCGGGGCTGGTATTCTGGATGATCATCATATTCGGAGTCGTATTTTTCCTGCTGGCTAAATACGGCTTCCCGGTGATTATCCAGATGGTAGACGACCGGAAAGCATACATTGACAATTCGCTGAAAGCCGCCCGTGAAGCCAATGAAAAACTGGCGAACATCCAGGCCGAAAGCGAACGCATCCTGGCCAAGGCACAGGAGGAGCAGTCACGCATCCTGAACGAAGCGGCTACTACCCGTGACCGCATCATCAGTGAAGCGCGTGAACGCGCCCGTGCCGAAGGCGACCGCATGATGGCGGAAATCAAGAAGCAGGTGGAGACTGAGAAAGAGTGTGCCATCCGCGATATCCGCCGTCAGGTAGCCGTCCTGTCAGTGAGTGTCGCCGAAAAGGTGATGCGTGCCAAGCTGGCGGATGGTAAGGCTCAGACGGAACTGATAGACCGTCTGCTGGATGAAATGATTGAAACGTCTAAAAAACAGTAACCATGAACATTGGAGTGATTTCCGTGCGCTATGCGAGAGCGCTGCTCGCCTTCGCCAAGTCCAGAGGAACGGAAGACAGGGTATATGACGAGACGAAACGTCTGGCCCGTGTGTCTGTTACCGTTCCGCAACTGCGTCACACCATCGAGAATCCGGTGTTGAGTATCGCCACCAAACACAAGCTGTTGTGCGACGCGGTAGGCGTGAAGGAAGTCAGCGAGGAGCTGAAGCGTTTCTTCCGTCTGGTGCTGGAGGAGAAGCGCGAGAAATTCTTGCAGTTCATGATCTGGTCCTATATCGACCTGTACCGTGAAGATAAACACATCCTGATAGGGAAACTGACCACGGCCGTAGAATCGCCCAAACTGGTGAAGAAGCTGGAGGAACTGGCCAGTGCCCGTACCAACGGAGTAGTGGAACTCGAAACGAAGGTCGATCCGTCTATCATCGGCGGCTATATCATCGAACTGGCCGGATTCCGGCTGGATGCCAGCGTGCAGAACCAGTTGAAACGCATCCGTCGCCAGTTCATTGCGAGAAACAGAAGAATCGTTTAGAATGAATAATGAATAATGAATAATGAATAACGCGATGACTGTCGGTCTTTCATTTTTCACTCTTCATTTTTAATTAGAAATTTTATGCCAGAAAATACCATAAAACCCAGTGAAGTCTCTGATGTGCTGCTTCAACAGCTGGAAGGGATTGACAACTCACTGAAATTTGACGAAGTGGGTACCGTTCTGCAGGTGAGCGACGGTGTAGCACGTATCTATGGCTTGCGTAATGCCGAAGCCAATGAACTGCTGCAGTTCGAAAACGGTGTCATGGGTACCGTGATGAACCTGGAGGAGGATAATGTGGGAGCCGTACTTCTGGGCCCGACAGACCGTATCAAGGAGGGGATGATTGTGAAGCGTACCAAGCGTATCGCTTCCATCCAGGTGGGAGAAAGCATGCTGGGACGTGTCATCGACCCGCTGGGAGTTCCCTTGGACGGACGTGGCGAGATAGGCGGCGAACTGTATGAAATGCCGCTGGAACGCAAGGCTCCGGGAGTTATCTTCCGTCAGCCGGTAACCGAACCGCTGCAGACCGGACTGAAGGCCATCGACGCCATGATTCCTATCGGCCGTGGACAGCGTGAGTTGATTATCGGAGACCGTCAGACCGGTAAGACGGCGATTGCCATCGATACCATCATCAACCAACGTGCCAATTATGAAGCGGGGAATCCGGTATATTGTATTTATGTAGCGGTGGGACAGAAAGGTTCTACCGTAGCCAGTATCGTGAACGCCCTGCGTGAGAAAGGCGCCATGGACTATACGGTGTGGACGCAAGCGAGTTCGCCAACAGCCGCTACGGCTGCCGACCCGGCTGCCCTGCAGTACTTTGCTCCGTTTGCGGGAGCTGCCATCGGCGAATTTTTCCGTGACACCGGCCGTCATGCCCTGGTGGTATACGATGACCTGTCCAAACAGGCGGTGGCTTACCGTGAAGTATCACTGATTCTGCGTCGTCCTTCCGGACGTGAAGCTTATCCGGGTGATATCTTCTACCTGCATTCCCGTCTGCTGGAACGTGCGGCGAAAATCATCAGCCAGCAGGAAGTGGCCGAACAGATGAACGACCTGCCGCCTAGCCTGAAAGGGAAGGTAAAGGCCGGAGGTTCACTGACTGCCCTGCCGATTATCGAAACCCAGGCCGGTGACGTGTCTGCCTACATCCCGACAAACGTAATTTCCATTACTGACGGTCAGATCTTCCTGGAAACCGACTTGTTCAACCAGGGTTTCCGTCCGGCCATCAACGTGGGTATCTCCGTATCGCGTGTAGGTGGTAGTGCCCAGGTAAAGAGTATGAAGAAAGTGGCCGGTACGCTGAAGATTGACCAGGCCCAGTACCGTGAACTGGAAGCCTTCTCGAAGTTCAGCAGTGACATGGACCCGGTAACGGCCATGGCCATCGACCGCGGACGTAAGAACAACCAGCTGCTGATTCAGCCTCAGTATTCACCGATGCCGGTAGGCGAACAGATTGCCATCCTGTATTGCGGTACACACGGACTGATGAAGGATATTCCTATCAGTAAGGTACGTGCTTTTCAGGATTCGTTCCTGACTACGCTCCGCGCCTGCCATCAGGAAGATGTGCTGGATGTATTGGCTAGCGGTAAGATAGACGATAACGTGACAGCTCTCATTGAAGAAGTAGCGGCTGCTACGGTACAACAATATAAACAGTAAGTATCATGGCCTCACTGAAAGAAGTAAAAGGAAGAATCAATTCCATTAACGGGACGCTGAAGATTACTTCGGCGATGAAGATGGTAGCCTCTTCGAAGCTGCACAAGGCGCAGGAAGCAATCGAGAATATGCTTCCTTACGAACGGAGACTGCATCGCATGCTGACCGACCTGTTGGGTTCGGGGCTCCGGGTGGACTCGCCTTTCAGCGTAAAACGTGAGGTGAAGAAGGTGGCGCTGGTGGTGTTCGCCTCCAACAGCAGCCTGTGCGGCGGTTTCAATATGAACGTTATCCGGCACCTGAACGAATGGGTGGAGAAATACACGGCTCAGGTGGGCAAGGAGAATATCCAGATTTATCCGGTAGGACGTAAAGTGGCCGATGCAGTGAAAAAGATGGGGTTCACCCCGATGGGGGACTACCAGCACATGAGCGGCAAGCCGAACTACCGGGAAGCCTCGGAACTGGCGGCCGAACTGATGAAGCGCTTTGTCCGTGGTGAAATACAGCAGATAGATTTGCTCTATAACCATTTCAAATCGACTTCTACCCAGGTATTGACCCAGGAGACTTTCCTGCCGGTGGATTTGGGAGTGAGCAACCATCCGGATGAGGATACCGAAGAACTTTCCGGAGAACTGGCCGACTACATTCTGGAACCTTCTGTGGAGGGACTGTTACGGCAATTGCTCCCGAAGGTACTGCATCTGAAGCTCTTTACGGCTTTGCTGGATTCGTCGGCTTCGGAACATGCTGCCCGTATGATGGCCATGCAGGTGGCTACGGATAATGCCAACGACCTGATTCAGGACTTGACGTTGATTTACAACAAGAGCCGTCAGCAGGCCATCACGAACGAGCTGCTGGATATCATCGGCGGTTCTTTGGCGTGATACGTTGACTGGAAGAATAAGTGAAGGCTGCCTGCCCCGTGTTTACGGGGTGAGGCAGCCTTTTCAATTAAACTAAAAAAATAATCCTATAGAAAACACACGATGATAATTAATAATTAACAATTAAAAAATAAAAGGGTTTTTAGGTTTGTGGTTTTCCGAGTCCGCTGTAGGGACGCACGGTCCGTGCGTCCTGTCGTCAGCTGACTCAAGACTGGTATCCAGTCCCTGGTATCGGGTCGATCGATTCAAAAATTAGGGGACTTGCAAGCCAATGATTAATATGCGGTGAAATAAGCGGCTTCGTTGTCGAAGAAACAGCTGAAGCTGCGGTCGCCCCAACGGATGTTATCGATGTAGGAGTAGTCGCCTCGTCCGTAATTGAGGCGGAGGCTGGTGTAGAAATTGTCGTACCAGTCCCAGACGAAGTTGTAAGTGGATTCGGTGCGTCCCCAGCGGTCTTCGATGTACATGTAGTCGCTTCCGGTCTGGTCGGGGTAGAAGGTGAGTTCCTGGTGGTAGAATTTGCCGTTGGCCTCCCATTCGTCCACCCATACGTAGCGGCAGAGATGGCTTGTATATTCGCGGTAGCTGTCGGTGCCGGTACCGATCTGGAGTCCGATGCCGTCGACTACGCAACTGGAAAGTCCGAGTGTAAGGGCCAGGCCGATGAGCCAGACCATGCTATGAAGTTTCAATCCCGTTTTCATATCAACCTCCTGTTCTTTTTTAACTTTGATGATGGTACAAAGATAGGCGAAAGAAAGGACTTCCGGGGGATGAAATATCCTAAAAGCTCCGGGGAATTTTCCTATATCGGATAGGGATTCTCCGGAGCTGCTGGTGTCAGAGGCCGGTTTCGTCCTGCATCCGGCGCAGGGCATTATGGTAATCGTCTACCAGTTCCTGCATGACCTCGGCTACGGGCTGCAGGCGTTTGATTTGTGAGGCTATCTGGCCGATTTCGAGTTCGCCCTGGTAGATATCCCCTTCGAAGATGCCCTGTTTGGCACGTCCCCGTCCGAGGAGTTCCCGTATCTCGTCGGCGGTGGCGCCCCGTTGTTCGGCCGCTTCGATGTCGCGGTAGAAATCATTTTTCACCAGGCGGGTAGGAGCCAGCTGTTTCAGGGTGAGGATGGTATCTCCCTCGTTGAGTCGCAGGCAGCGGTCCTTGAAGGTGAAATGTGCCGAGCTTTCTTCGGTCAGGGCGAAGCGGGTACCTATCTGTACTCCGTCGGCTCCCAGGCAACGGGCAGCCAGGATGGCTTCGCCCGAGGCGATACCGCCGGCAGCGATGAGGGGGGTGGCACAGATGCGTTTCACGGCCGGTATCAGGCAGAGCGTTGTCGTCTCTTCACGGCCGTTGTGCCCGCCTGCTTCGAATCCTTCGGCAACGATGGCATCTACACCGGCTTCTTCACACTTGGCGGCGAAACGCGAGGAAGATACCACGTGTGCCACCTTGATGCCGTGGTCGTGGAGGTATTCGGTCCACGTCTTCGGATTTCCTGCGGAGGTGAAGACAATCTGTACCTGTTCGTCGACGATAATCTGCATGATCTTGTCGATTTCGGGGTACATCAGGGGGACATTCACGCCGAAGGGGAGTGAGGTGGCCTGCCGGCATTTCCGAATGTGTTCACGCAAGGTTTCGGGATGCATGGACCCGGCTCCGATCAGACCGAGGCCGCCTGCCTGACTGACAGCCGCTGCCAGCCGCCAGCCGCTGCACCAGGCCATTCCGCCCTGGATGATGGGGTAGCGGATGCCAAAAAGATGACTGATTCTGTTCATTTTTGAGTGGGTTAAAGAAGTTTCAGTTGGTAAAGATGAGAAAAAAAAGTAATTTTGCCGCCAAAATATTCGTAAATTCTTCTAAAAACTAAACTTGTGTTATTGATTCAGTTTCTGGTCGTTTTAGCGGCTATCATTATCGGTGCCCGTTTGGGGGGCATCGGCTTGGGTGTGATGGGAGGTGTAGGTCTGCTCATCCTGACATTTGTATTTGGTCTTCAACCGACGACTCCTCCGGTGGACGTCATGCTGATGATTGCGGCGGTGATATCGGCGGCATCGTGTATGCAGGCAGCCGGCGGATTGGAGTATATGGTGAAGCTGGCAGAACGGATTCTGCGGAAGAATCCTTCGCGGGTGACTATCCTGAGCCCGCTCGTGACCTACCTGTTTACGTTTGTAGCCGGTACGGGGCATATCGCTTATTCGGTACTGCCGGTCATTGCCGAAGTGGCGCGTGAAACCCGTATCCGTCCCGAACGCCCGTTGGGTATCGCTGTCATCGCTTCGCAGCAGGCCATTACGGCCAGTCCCATCTCGGCTGCTACCGTGGCGCTGTTGGGGCTGTTGTCGGGCGCGCATTTCTCCTTGTTCGATATCCTGAAGATTTCTGTACCGGCTACGCTGGCGGGCGTACTGGTAGGGGCCTTCTGCTCGTTGAAAGTGGGAAAAGAACTGATGGACGACCCGGAATACCAGCGCCGGTTGAAGGAAGGTACGGTAGAGAATACGGCGGTAGAGACCACGGAGATACCGTGTATGTGGAAGGCCCGCTGGTCGGTTGCCCTCTTCCTGATTGCCACCTTCCTGATTGTATTGTTCGGTTCCATCGAATCGTTGCGTCCTACTTTCCTGGTGAACGGTGAGAGTGTACGTCTGGGAATGCCTGCCATCATCGAAATCGTGATGCTGAGCGTGGCAGCACTGATTCTGCTGGTGACCCGTATAGACGGTATTCAGGCAGCCAAAGGTTCCATCTATTCGGCCGGTATGCAGGCGGTGATTGCCATCTTCGGTATAGCCTGGATGGGAGATACGTTCATCAACGGGAATCTGGCGCAGCTGACAGGCTCCATCGAACACATTGTGCAGGAAATGCCCTGGCTGTTCGGAGTAGCCTTGTTTGTGATGTCTATCCTGCTGTACAGCCAGGCGGCTACGGTGCGTGCCGTCATGCCGTTGGGCCTGGCGCTGGGTATCTCGCCGGCGTTGCTGGTGGCCTTGTTCCCGGCTGTCAACGGGTATTTCTTCATTCCGAACTATCCGACAGTAGTAGCCGCCATCAACTTCGACCGTACGGGTACGACGCGTATCGGCAAGTATGTATTGAACCATTCGTTCATGATGCCGGGGATGGTGGCTACGATTGTATCGATTGTGGTAGGTATGTTACTGATTCAGGTCCTGCTCTAGTTGGCAGAGGACATCATTCCTGGACATACTTCATGTAGGTTTCGTAGGAGATGTATCGTCCGCCCATCGATTTCAGGTGCGGCGTTTCGAACTGGCAGTCAATCAAGGCACCCCCGTGTTCCTCGAAGAAGCGGGCGAGGTGAATCAGTGCCAGTTTCGAGGCGCTGGGTATGCGGGAGAACATGCTCTCGCCGAAGAAACACCGTCCGATGGCTACTCCGTAGAGGCCTCCGACCAGCCGGTCTTCCTCCCATACTTCCACACTGGCCGCGAATCCCTGTTCATGCAGGGCCGTATAGGCCTTTATCATATCTTCGCCGAGCCAGGCTCCTTCTTCGTCTTTGCGCAGGTCGCCGCATGCCTTGATGACCCTGTCGAAAGCCTGATTGAACGTAATGTCGTATTTCCCCTTGTTCATCAGGGTACGCATGGAATGGGAGATATGGATTTCGGAAGGGAAGATGACAAACCGCTGGAGCGGGCACCACCATTCGATGACTCCCTGCCGGAAAGCATACCACGGAAAGATACCGTTGGAATAGGCCAGCAGCAGGCGGTCGACCGACAAGTCGCCTCCTACGGCCAGCAGCCCGTCCGGGTCGCCGTTATGCGGGTCCGGAAAAGCCAGTTCTTCAGTCAGTAGGAATACCATGGTTAAGCTTGTGTTTCAGATTTGATGTCCAGCGGTTGTAAGCCGAGGGATTGTCCGTCCCGGAGCACTACCTGTACCTGGCCGCCTTCCTTGAGGGAACCGAAGAGGATTTCTCGCATGAAGAGCGGTTTCAGGTGCGAAGCGATGGCGCGGTCCATTTCGCGGGCCCCGTATTCCAGGGTGAATCCCTTCTTCAGCAGCCATTGACGGGCTTCGGGGGTGAGCGTCATCCGTACGCGACGTGCTTCCAGTTTTCTGCCCAGTTCCCGGAGCTTCTTGTCCAGAATCAGTCCGGCCATTGTCAGGTCCATGTCGTGGAAGATGACTGTGGCGGAAAGGCGGTTGATGAATTCCGGCTTGAAGGTCTTCTTCACCTGTTTCATCATGGCCTCTCCGGCGCTGACCAGGCCGGTGAATCCTACCGATGCCTGGCGGGCGTATTGCGCTCCGGCATTGGAAGTCATTATCAGGATGACGTGGCGGCAATCGGCTTTCCGTCCCTTGTTGTCGGTCAGGACGGCATAGTCCATCACCTGCAGCAGGATGTTGAAGATGTCCGGATGTGCCTTTTCGATTTCGTCCAGCAGCAGGACACAGTGCGGCGATTTGCGTAACGCATCGGTCAATAGCCCTCCGTCCTCGTAACCTACATATCCGGCCGGCGAACCGATCAGTTTGGCTACCGTATGTTTTTCGGTATATTCACTCATGTCGAAACGGACGAGCGGGATACCCAGTTCGTTGGCCAGTACCTTGGCTACTTCGGTCTTACCGACTCCAGTAGGTCCTACAAACAGCAGGCTGGCCAATGGCTTGTTGTCGTCCAACAGGCCCGCCTTGGCCAGCTGTACCGCTTCTACTACCTGTGTCACCGCTTCGTCCTGTCCGTAAATCTGGCTTCCGATGCGTTCCTGCAACGTCTCCAGGTTCGCGTTGTCGTCTTCCTTCATCGACAGGGCATCCACCTTACACATCCGTGCCAGTACATCGGTGACCAAAGCCTTGTCTACCCGTTGCACGTCGGTGTCTGTGGGGTGGATTTCGCGGTAGGCCCCTGCTTCGTCCATCAGGTCGATGGCCTTGTCGGGCAGGAAACGGTCGCTGATGTAGCGTGCGCTTGCCTTTACGGCATACGGAATCACATCGTCCTCGTAGATGACCTGATGGAACGCCTCGTATTTCTCCTTCAGCCCTTCGAGGATGCGGATGGTCTCGTCGATGCCGGGTTCCAGAATATCAATCTGCTGGAAGCGGCGGACCATTCCCTTGCTGCGGGCGAAGTAACGGTTGTATTCATCGTAGGTGGTAGAGCCGATGAAACGGATTTCGCCGCCTTCCAGGTACGGCTTGAGCATGTTCGAGGCATCCATCGAACTGTCGCCGGTCCGTCCGGTGCCCACCAGGTTGTGGATTTCGTCGATGTAGACGATGGCATTCCCTTCCTTGCGGATACCTTCCATAATCATCTTCAGCCGTTTTTCGAAGTCGCCTCTGAATTGTGTCCCTGCCAGCAGGCCTCCCAGGTCGAGGGCATAGATGCGGGCATGCTGCAGGCGTTCCGGCACATCGCCGCTTTCGATGCGGGCTGCCAGTCCGTAGGCGAGGGAAGTCTTTCCGACACCCGATTCGCCGACGTGGAGCGGGTTGTTCTTTTCCTTGCGGCACAACACCTGAATGGTGCGTTCCAGTTCGGCTTCACGGCCTATCAGCGGGTTATGCTCGTCCAGGGTATCGTTCAGGCAGGTGACGTAGTTGCGCCAGGCCTCCTGTCTGGAGTTTTCTTCCTCCTGTCCGTGGTCCCAGTTCTCGTCGTATGCCTGATAGGCGGCAATCAGTTCCTGCATGAATTCGGTCTCTTCGCCGTTCAGTTGTGTCTTCAGCAGGTGTGCCGCCCATGATTCCTGCTGCTGCAGCAATCCCTGTATCAGGTGCGGGATATCCATGCTTTCGGCGTTGGAGTCCTTGACCTGCATGTAGGCGATGTGGACAATCTCATTCATCTGGCCGGAGAGTTCCAGCCGGTAGTCGATGCCTTCGGGCACTTTCTCCACTTCCTCCTGGAAGAACTGTTCCAGTTTCAGCCAAAGCTGTCGGTGGTCGATGTCGAAAGGTTCGAGCGCTACCCGGAACGGCTCCTGTTCCAGCAAGGCATACAGCAGGTGTTCGGGAAGCAGGAACTCGTGGCGTTCCCGCGTGGCTTTCTTCTGGGCCTGATTGAAGGCCTTCTCTACAAAAGGGGTGCTTGAAATACTCATAAGTCTAAAGAATCAGTTTTCTTCGGGTTCTACGGTAAGTCGTAAAGGAAATCCTTCTTCGCGGGCCATGCGTGTGGCTTTCTGTACTTTCGACGTGGCGATGTCGTACGTATAGATGCCCACTACGGCCGACTGGCTCCGGTGTACCTGCAGCATGAGCGTTTCGGCTTCGGCAGGCGATTTGAAGAAAACCGTGGTCAAAATTCTGACGACAAATTCCATGGTGGTGAAGTCGTCGTTATAGATAATCACTTTGTATCGGCGGGGTTCCCGTAAATCCGTACGTTCCCGCTCTTTGATTGAAGCTTGTTCTTGTCCCATAATGGGAACAAATGTACAAAAAAATCCCATGCCGTTCACCGGACCGGGATGAATTTTCTGTGCGGGGATGCGAGTATCTCATCTTTTGTTGTATTTTTGTGTCCTTGAAAAAAGCGGGGCGTTCCTGAGTGAGGCCCCGGCATTATAACCGATATACAATGAAGACATTTCAGATACCAGATTTGGAGAATCCGGAATTCCGGAAAACAGTGCTCCAGAAGATAGACGACCTGACCAAGCCGAAGGGCTCGTTGGGACGCCTGGAAGAACTTGCCGCACAGGTGTGCATGATTCAGCATACCTTGTTCCCGCATTTGAACCGTCCGTACAACCTCCTGTTCGCTGCCGACCATGGCATTGTGGATGAGCAGGTAAGCGCATCGCCGAAAGAAATTACCTGGCAGCAGATCAGCAATTTCCTGCATGAGGGAGCCGGTATCAACTACCTCTGCCGCCAGCACGGTTTCCAGCTGATGATTGTGGACGCAGGGGTGGATTACGACTTGCCGGCCGGAAAGGGTATCGTGGCCATGAAGGTGCGGCGGGGAACCCGCAATTTCCTGCACGAGGCGGCCATGACGGAAGAAGAGTTCCAACTGTGCCTGGAACGGGGTGCCAAGTGCGTAGACCTGGCACATGCCGACGGCTGCAATGTGGTGAGCTTCGGCGAGATGGGCATCGGGAACACTTCGGCCTCGTCCCTGTGGATGACTTGTCTGACCGGTATTCCGCTGGAACAATGTGTGGGAGCCGGAAGCGGACTGCAAGGAGAACGGCTGGCTCATAAATACGAAGTGCTCCGCCGTTCGCTGGACCGCATCGGAGGGACGCTGTCGCCCGTCGAAGTGATGTGCCAGTTCGGAGGCTATGAGATGGTGATGGCCGTGGGAGGCATGCTCCGTGCGGCGGAACAGCAGATGGTGATACTGGTGGACGGTTTTATCATGACCAACTGCCTGCTGGCTGCCTCGAAGCTGAATCCTCTTGTGCTGCAATATGCCGTATACGGGCATCAGGGAGACGAGAGCGGCCATAAGCTGGTGCTCGATTACCTGCAGGCCCGTCCGCTGCTGAACCTGGGGCTTCGCCTGGGTGAGGGGAGCGGTGCTGTCTGTGCCTATCCCATCCTCGACTCGGCAGTGCGGATGATGAATGAGATGGATACCTTCGGTCATGCTTCCATCACGAAATACTTCTGACCCATGCTTGATAATGTTCTGGCAGCCTTCATGTTCTTTACCCGCCTTCCGTTCTGGAAGCTGAAGACCGTTCCGCAGGAATGCTTCAAACACGTGGTGGCTTATTGGAGTCTGAGCGGGTGGCTGACCGGTGGGTTGATGGCATTGTCCTGCTGGGGGTTATTGTATCTGTTTCCGGCTCCGGTAGCGGTTATCGGGGCTTTGATAGTCCGTCTCTTGGTTACCGGAGCCTTGCACGAAGACGGGCTGGCCGATTTCTTCGACGGGTTCGGAGGTGGACGTGACCGGGAGAGTACACTCCGTATCATGAAGGATTCCTTCATCGGAAGTTACGGGGTTATCGGACTGATTCTGTATTACCTGCTGGGTGTGAGTCTGCTGCTGGCTTTACCGGTCCAGGTGCTTCCGGTGGTTCTCGGGTGTGCCGACCCCTTTGCCAAGTATGTGGGCAGCCACATTCTCCGTGAACTTCCTTATGCCCGGAAAGAGGCCGAGAGCAAGGCCAAAGTGGTGTACGACCGTTTTACCTGGAAAGAAATGGTGGCCTCAGCCTTGGGGGGATTGCTCCCGCTGGTGTTCCTGCCTTTATCCTACAGCTGGATGCTTATCGGACCGGTGGTGGTCTTCTTCCTGCTGATACACTTGTTTCGCTCCCGGTTGGGCGGCTATACCGGCGACTGCTGCGGCGCCTTGTTTTTATTGGCTGAACTCTCCGCCTGGATGGGGGCAGCGATTGTTACACATTTTATGGAATAAATCAACATGAAAGTCTATTTAATCAGACATACTTCCGTGGATGTAGCTCCCGGAACCTGTTACGGACAGACCGATGTACCGCTGAAGGCGAGTTTCGAGGAAGAGGCGGCTGTCTGCAAGTCCCGTTTCGAAGGATTGGTGTTCGATAAGGTCTATACCAGTCCGTTGTCCCGTTGCACCCGGCTGGCCGCTTTCTGCGGTTATCCCGGTGCCGAGCGGGATGACCGGCTGAAGGAAATCAACTGCGGCAAGTGGGAGATGAAGCGGTACGATGATATCTCCGACCCCCGTCTGCGGGAGTGGTACGACGATTACCTGCACGTTCCCGCTACCGGCGGTGAATCGTTCATGGACCTGCTTCATCGGGTATCTTCCTTCCTCGAGGAGTTGAAGCAGCATCCGTATGAACAGGTGCTGATTTTTGCCCACGGAGGCGTGCTTATCAGCGCACAGGTCTATGCAGGAGTGATAAAGCCTGAGCAGGGATTTGACGCGATTTCGCCTTACGGAGGCATGGTGGTGATAGACCTTTAGGGTCTTCCCTGTGAAAAAATCGGATGGAAAAGCTGGTTTTTTGCAAAGAAATTCTAACTTTGTAATCATCTTCCGGAGGGGAAGAGTTACCATTTTTTAATCTGATTAGTATGAAAAGATTACTAGAACGAAGCCTGTTGGGACTGACACTGTGTACGTTCCTGTGTGCCGGTTGTTCCGGTGGAAACAAAAAACAGGTTGCCGAAAACCCTGATGTGAATGAAATGAAAACAGACGATGGACTGAAAACCCTGCAAGTGGGTGATGTGAATGTAACCTGGATACAGGACAATGCCGAGGACAAACTGATGCCTGTATCCCTGTTTCCTGACGCTTCGCAGGAACTGATAGAGAGCTTGTCGCTGCAAGCCGGAATTCCTTCATCGGTCAGTGTCTTCCTGGTAGAGACCGACAGCCTCCAGATTCTTTTCGATACCGGACTGGGAGCGCCGGCCGGGCAGTTGCAGGAACGCCTGAAACGTCTGGGCATTGCTCCGGAGGATATCCACTATCTCTACCTTACCCATTTCCATGGCGACCATATCGGGGGCATGATGCAGGGAGACAGTGTCGTTTTCCCCAACGCGCAGGTTTACGCTTCGAAGAAAGAATATGATGGCTGGATGAAGATGCCGGACGACAAGAAGGCTCAGGTGGTGAAAACCATGGATGCCTATAAGGACAGGCTGCATCTGTTTGAGTTCGGTGAAACCTTGCCCGGAAACGTCATCGCTTGTGATGCTGTCGGCCATACACCGGGCCATACCGCTTATCAGGTGGGTACCTTGCTCGTAGTCGGTGATTTGATTCATGGCGCGGCACTGCAGATTCCACATCCGGAAATCTGTGCTACCTATGATATGGATAAGGAAGCAGCCATCCAGTCACGAAAGAAATACCTGCAGGAAGTGGACGAGAACCAGTTCGTCATGGCAGGTATGCACTTGCCGGCACCGGGGCTGAAATAATTAAAAGTTAAAAATTAAAAGTTGAAATTCGGCTCTTGGGTAAGTTGACAAGGTACTTGGTTTTATGGGAGTGATGGAGGTGTCCAGCGCATACATGAAGCCTTGAATATGAAGTTTCTTGGTATGTTGATGTAATACCAATGTATACATCAACATACTCGAGAACTTACAAAAAACTTTACCGGTTCGGATTATTCAGGATAATCAGGGCCGCTATGACACCGGGAATCCAGCCGCAGAGGGTCAGGATAAGGACAATCAATACGGAGCCGCAACCCTTGTCGATAACTGCCAGCGGCGGGAAGATGATGGAGAGGATTACTCGGAATATAGACATGTTCAATGCGTTTGAATCGGTTGATGATGAATGTAATGACTTGCTTATTCCAGACAGGCGTCCAGATCACGGGTCAGCTGTTCCTTATCCAGGTGCTGTCCGATGAAGACAATCTTCTGCATGCGGTCGCCGTATTTCTCGTCCCAGTCACGCAGCAGTCCCGGTTCTTCCTGCATCAGCTTGATCAGTTCTTCCTCTGAGGCTGTAGCGTACCAGAGTCCGGCCTGTGAGAGCTGTTTCTGTCGGCCTGCCTGTTCAAAGAGGATGGACATGTCGCGGTTGTTGCTGAAATAGCATACTCCTTTGGCACGGATGACGTTCTTGGGCCATTGGGTTGATACGAAGCGGTCGAATTTCAGCAGGTCGAAGGCCGGTCGGCGGTAATACACGAAGGTACCGATACCGTATTCTTCCACTTCCCCTCCTTCGTGGTGGTGATGGTGGTGATGTCCGTGTTCTTCCCCTTCATGTTCCTCATGCTCATGCTCATGATCGTGTTCATGCTCATGGTCGTGATGGTGTTCCTCTTCCTCGTGTTCGTGGTGATGTCCGTGGAGGTGTGCTTCCTTTTCCTCTTCTTCAGTAACCTGTTTTTCGATTTCGCGAATCCATCCGGCCGAGGTGGCTGTCCGTGTGAAGTGGAAGAGATGGGTGTGGATGAGCTTGTCCAGTTCCACGTTGCCATAGTCACATTCGATGATTTCCGCTCCCGGCTGGAGGGTATGGATGATGTGACGGATGCGCTCCCGTTCGGCCGGTTCCACTTCCGAGGCCTTGTTCAGCAGCACAAGGTTGCAGAATTCTATCTGTTGGATGATAAGGTTCTCGATGTCTTCTTCGCCGATGTCCTGGCGGGTCAGGTCGTCGCCGCAGGCAAATTCACTCTGCAGGCGGAGTGCGTCGACAACGGTTACGATGCAGTCCAGTTTGGCTGTTCCATAGCGTGTGTAGGCTTCTCCCATGCTCGGGATGGAGCAGATGGTCTGCGCAATCGGTTCCGGCTCGCAGATACCGCTGGCTTCGATGACGATGTAGTCGAAGCGGTTCATCTTCAGGATATCGTTCAGTTGTTCCACCAGGTCCATCTTCAGGGTGCAGCAGATGCATCCGTTCTGGAGCGCTACCAGGCTGTCGTCTTTCTTGCCCACGATGCCTCCTTTCTGGATAAGGTCGGCATCGATGTTCACTTCACCGATGTCGTTCACGATGACGGCGAACTTGATGCCCCGTTCGTTGGAAAGGATGTGGTTTACCAGGGTTGTTTTCCCGCTACCCAGATAACCGGTCAGGAGTAGTACGGGTGTTTCTTTAGTTTTCATCATATCGAAGTTTTTTCTGTTTCTATGGTTGGACACAGGGAATTCCTGCGCTCCGGCAAAGGTACGCTTTTTATCGGTTCGCCGGTTATGTGGATGGCTGGTTTTTCTGACAGGATGATGAAGAAACGGGGAGGGGAGCCGATGGAACAAGACAGATACAACCGAAGATTAGCTCCTCGGTTGTGTCTGCTTGCGTGCGCAATACCGTTCGCACTGCGCACAGATGTCATATCCCAACATCGCCCCCAGGATGAAGTCTTCTTCGGGTGTCAGCTGGTTCAGCGGACGCGTTACCATGTGCCGGATAGCCCGGATGCATTCCGCACGTCCGAAGAACAGGTTGATGCTGTTCTCGGTGACCGGCTGTATCACGAAGGCGATGTGCTGGCTCTTCAGGCGGGCTACGGCAAATGCCTCGTATTTGCGGTTGACCGTATAGAGCACCATGCGGCGCACTCCTTTCTTGTATTCGTACACATGGTTCAGAAAAACCTTCAGGTCGGCTGGGTGGATGTCGGGAGAGGATGTCATCGTGTGTTAACTATGGGTTCTACAAAAGAGCGGTTTGTTGAATCAGAGGCTGTGCTTCAGTTCGTCTGCCCAGGCCTGGATGCGTCCGGCAGTCTTGGCGCTTTCATTCACATCGTCCAGGGCAAGACCGACAAAGGTACCGTCTACCACAGCGATGGAGCTGGAGAAGGTGTAGTCGTCTGTACTGACCCGGTTGCCCAGGAAGGTACATCCCGAGTCTTTCAAGTCTTCGTACAGGATACCCATGCCGTCGCAGAAGGTGTCGCAATAAGCTTCCGAATCGCCGCAGCCGAAGAGGGCGACGGTTTTTCCGTTCAGGTCCGCCTGCTTCAGTACCTTGATGCCGTCGTACCAGTCATCCTGTAATTCGCCGTCTCCCCAGGTGGACGTCCCGAGAATCAATACATCGTAGGCGGATACCAGTGCATCCGTCAGCTTGTCTGCACTGTGTACGTCATTGTCTGATACGCCTAAACATGTTGCCAACTGGTTGGCCAGGCTTTCGCAGGTTCCGGTGGTGGAACCGTAGATAATTCCGATTTTTTTCATTTTCTATTCATTTGTTGGTTTGTGAAGGCAAAGGTAGATGGTATCTTCCTTCTGTGAAATACCTATTTGTAGGGGTTTTTGAATCGGACCCGTATCCCCATTTGTAGGGAGAGGAAGTCTTGCCTCGCGTTCAGACTTTGCACAGAAAGCGGTCGATTGTTGAGGTTCATACAGGAATGGCGTATGAGGTTTCCTTTCCTGACCGGGTATATCTTATATGTGGCTGACGAACCCCTGGAAACGAATCTGCGAAACCTCGTCGGTGGTATTTTTCTGTCGGGTTTTGTCTGTCTGCTCCGGCAAAATGTATATCTTTGCCCCGTTTAAAAAGTAACTATACATGGCAGAAACGAAAAGAACGACACGGGTCCCCAAGGCGACGAAGACCAAGCCGGTGGACGAATACGGACACTTGCAGCCGCAGGCCCCGGAACTGGAGGAGGCGGTGCTGGGTGCACTGATGATAGAGAAGGATGCATATTCGCTGGTGAGTGAGATACTTCGTCCGGAGTCTTTTTACGAACACCGGAACCAGTTGATTTATGCGGCGATTACCGACCTGGCTATCCAGCAGAAGCCGATTGATATCCTGACGGTGACGGAACAGCTCCGTTCACGCGGGAACCTGGAAGAAGTGGGTGGCCCTTTCTATATCACTCAGCTCAGCGGCAAAGTGGCCTCATCGGCACACATCGAATACCATGCCCGTATCATCGCCCAGAAATTTCTGGCCCGTGAGTTGATTTCGTTTACCAGTAACATACAGACAAAGGCATTCGACGAGACGCAGGATGTGGATGACCTGATGCAGGAAGCCGAAGGGAAGCTCTTCGAGATTTCGCAGCAGAACATGAAGAAGGATTATACGCAGATTAATCCGGTCATCCAGGAGGCATACGAGATGCTGCAGAAAGCGGCGGCCCGTACCGACGGTCTGAGCGGACTCTCCAGCGGTTTCCATCAGTTGGATAAGATGACTTCGGGCTGGCAGAATTCCGACCTGATTATCATCGCAGCCCGTCCGGCCATGGGTAAGACCGCCTTCGTGCTTTCCATGGCAAAGAACATGGCCGTGACGAATAAAGTACCGGTAGCCTTGTTCTCGCTGGAAATGAGTAACGTGCAGCTGGTGAACCGTCTGATTGTGAATGTCTGCGAGATTCCCGGTGAGAAAATCAAAAGCGGTCAGTTGGCCCCGTACGAGTGGGGACAGCTCGACTACAAGATCAAGGAGCTTTACGATGCCCCGCTGTACGTGGACGATACCCCTTCCTTGTCTGTCTTCGAACTCCGTACCAAGGCACGCCGTCTGGTGCGTGAGCATGGAGTGAAAATCATCATCATCGACTACCTGCAGCTGATGAACGCCAGCGGTATGTCTTTCGGCAGCCGTCAGGAAGAGGTCAGCACCATTTCGCGTTCGTTGAAGGGACTGGCCAAGGAGCTGAATATTCCTATCGTGGCGTTGAGCCAGTTGAACCGTGGTGTGGAGAGCCGTGAAGGTATCGACGGGAAACGTCCGCAACTGAGTGACTTGCGTGAATCGGGAGCCATCGAGCAGGATGCCGATATGGTGTGCTTCATCCACCGTCCGGAATATTACAAGATTTATACCGACGAGAAAGGAAACGACCTGCACGGGATGGCCGAAATCATCATAGCCAAGCACCGTAACGGTGCGGTGGGCGATGTGCTGTTGCGCTTCCGGGCCGAGTATGCCCGTTTCCAGAATCCGGACGACGATATGATTGTACCGATGCCGGGTGAAGAGGCACCAGGGGCGGTGCTCCATTCCAAGATGAACCGGAGCAGCGGACAGGATATGGTCCCGCCTCCTTCGGTGGAAATGGCTCCGCAGCCGGAGAACCCGTTCGGCGGACCGTTGCCGGATGTGCCGTTCTAAACTGTAAGAAAAGGAAATGGACGAAAAAAACGGCTAACGTGTCCTTTGTATACAAATATTTGTATTAACTTTGCATATCCATTAGTGAATACATCAAACTATACATCATATGAATATTTCTTATAACTGGCTGAAAGAGTATGTCGATTTCAATCTGACACCCGATGAAGTATCAGCCGCACTGACCTCTATCGGTCTGGAAACCGGTGGGGTAGAGGAAGTTCAATCTATCAAGGGAGGCCTGGAAGGCTTGGTAGTCGGCGAAGTGCTGACTTGTGAACCGCATCCGAATTCCGACCACATGCATATTACTACCGTTAATCTGGGACAGGGCGAACCTGTTCAGATTGTTTGCGGTGCCGCCAACGTAGCTGCCGGACAGAAGGTGATTGTTGCTACACTGGGTACCAAACTGTATGACGGTGATGAGTGCTTCACCATCAAGAAATCCAAACTCCGTGGCGTTGAATCGAACGGTATGATCTGTGCCGAAGACGAAATCGGTGTAGGTACCAGCCACGAAGGCATCATCGTACTGCCGCAGGATGTGGTTCCGGGTACATTGGCCAAGGATTATTACAACATCAAGAGCGATTATGTGCTCGAGGTGGACATCACTCCGAACCGTGCCGATGCCTGCTCACATTATGGCGTAGCGCGTGACCTGTATGCCTGGTTGATTCAGAACGGCTATCAGGCTACCCTGAAACGTCCGTCGGTTGATGCGTTCCAGGTAGACAACCACGATATGAACATCGACATCGAGGTGGAAAATACCGAAGCCTGTCCGCGTTATGCCGGGGTAGCCATCAAGGGAGTGACCGTGAAGGAAAGTCCGGCCTGGTTGCAGGACAAGCTCCGTCTGATTGGCCTTCGTCCGATCAATAACATTGTCGATATTACCAACTACATTGTACATGCATACGGTCAGCCGATGCACTGTTTCGATGCCGATAAGATCAAAGGTGGCAAGATTGTTGTGAAGACGGTGGCCGAAGGTACCAAGTTCGTGACACTGGACGAAGTGGAACGTTCGTTGTCGGATTGTGACCTGATGATCTGTAACGCGGAAGAGCCGATGTGTATCGCCGGTGTATTCGGTGGACTGGATTCCGGTACTACCGAAACCACAAAGGATGTATTTCTGGAAAGTGCCTACTTCCATCCTACCTGGGTACGTAAGACTGCCCGTCGTCATGGACTGAGTACAGATTCTTCTTTCCGTTTCGAACGCGGTATTGACCCGAACATCACCATTTATGCCCTGAAGGCGGCCGCTCTGTTGGTGAAGGAACTGGCCGGAGGTGAAATCGCTTCTGAAATCAAGGACAACTATCCGAATCCGATTGCCGATTTCCCGGTAGAACTTTCTTACGCATACGTGAACGGTCTGATTGGTAAGGAAATTCCGGTAGAAACCGTGAAGAGCATCGTAACGAGCCTGGAGATGAAGATTGTCAACGAAACGGCTGAAGGATTGTCACTGCTGGTTCCTCCTTACCGGGTGGATGTACAGCGTCCGTGTGATGTGGTGGAAGATATCCTCCGTATCTACGGTTACAATAACGTAGAAATCCCGACTTCTGTCAAGTCAAGCTTGAGCGTGAAGGGGGATGTAGACAAATCGGTGAAACTCCAGAACCTGGTATCGGAACAGCTGGTAGGTTGCGGATTCAATGAAATCCTGAACAACTCGTTGACCGCCGCTGCCTATTATGACGGACTGGAAACCTATAAGCCGGAGAATCTGGTTCGTATCATGAACCCGTTGAGCAACGACCTGAACGTGATGCGTGCGACTCTGCTGTTCGGTGGTCTGGAAAGTATCCAGCACAATGCCAACCGTAAGAATGCCGACCTGAAGTTCTTCGAGTTCGGTAACTGTTATCATTTCCATGCAGAGAAGAAAAATCCGGAAAAGGTGTTGGCCGCTTATTCTGAAGAACTGCACATGGGCTTGTGGATGACCGGTAAGCGTGTCAGCAATTCTTGGGCTCATCCGGATGAAAACATGTCAGTATACGAACTGAAGGCACATGTATTGAACATTTTCCGTCGTCTGGGTGTAAACTTCGGCGCTTTGGTATTCGGCAATCTGACTGACGATATCTTCGCCGCTGCCATTACGGTTCATACCCGTGGCGGTAAACTGCTGGCTACACTGGGTGTACTGCACAAAAAACTTCAGAAGAAGTTCGATATCGACAACGAGGTTTATTATGCTGACTTGAACTGGAAGGAACTGATGAAGGCTGTCAAGGGTAATGCCGTAACCTTCAAGGAAATTTCCAAGTTCCCGGCAGTAAAACGTGACTTGGCTCTGCTGATTGACAAGAAGGTTCAGTTTGTGGAAATCGAAAAGATTGCTTACGAAACCGACAAGAAACTGCTGAAGAGCGTTGAACTGTTCGACGTATACGAAGGTAAGAACCTGGAAGCAGGTAAGAAGAGTTACGCAGTAAGCTTCATGTTGCAGGACGAAAATGCGACACTGAACGACAAGCAGATTGATAAGTTCATGCAGAAGCTGATTGCCAACCTGCAGAACAAGCTGGGTGCTGTATTGCGTTGATCAGAGAAAATGATTCATTTTAAAAACAACATATTAAAACTATAATCCAATGGGAAGAGCGTTTGAATATAGAAAAGCTACTAAGTTGAAAAGATGGGGTCACATGGCTAAGACCTTCACTCGTCTGGGTAAACAGATTGCAATTGCTGTAAAGGCAGGTGGTCCGGAACCGGAAAACAACCCGACTTTGCGTTCGGTTATCGCTACCTGTAAGCGTGAGAACATGCCGAAGGACAACATCGAGCGTGCCATCAAGAACGCGATGGGTAAGGACCAGAGCGAATACAAAGGCATGACTTACGAAGGATACGGTCCTCACGGAATCGCTGTGTTCGTAGATACACTGACAGACAATACCACCCGTACCGTAGCCGATGTCCGTTCAGTATTCAACAAGTTCGGAGGTAACTTGGGTACTACCGGTTCACTGGCTTTCTTGTTCGACCATAAGTGTGTGTTCACATTCAAGAAGAAAGACGGTATCGATATGGAGGAACTGATTCTGGACTTGATTGACTATAACGTTGAAGACGAATACGACGAAGATCCGGAAGAAGGTACCATCACTATCTACGGTGACCCGAAGAGCTATGCAGCTATCCAGAAACATCTGGAAGAATGTGGTTTCGAAGATGTCGGTGGTGATTTCACTTACATCCCGAACGATCTGAAGGACGTTACTCCGGAACAGCGTGAAACCATCGACAAGATGATTGAACGTCTGGAAGAGTTCGATGACGTACAGACCGTTTATACGAACATGAAACCGGAAGAAGCTGAATAATCTCTTCCATGCAAAAAGACAGGAACGGGGTGTCCGGACGCGGATGCTCCGTTCTTTTTCTGTTAAAAACGAACAGCTTATGAAATACAGTTATAGAACGAGTGGAACATGTAGTTCTCAGATTGACTTGGAGGTAGAGGACGGTATCCTGAAAGATGTCTGCTTTACAGGCGGCTGTAACGGAAACCTGAAGGGAATCTCTGCCCTGGTGAAAGGAATGAAGGTCGAAGAAGTAATCTCCCGTCTGGAGGGAATCCGTTGTGGATACAAGCCGACTTCCTGTCCCGACCAGCTTTGTCAGGCCTTGAAGACCTTGAAAGCTTGATTTTTTCCAGGAAAATCAGATAAACCTTGAAGAGTCCGGTATCTTGCCGGGCTTTTTTTGTTGGAAAAGGCTGGAAGCCTTGACTTTCCGACTTGCACTTGTCGGATATTCTTCCTATTTTTGTCTATGCAGCCTGCTTGGGGAAGGCTGCGTACTGATCGAAATAACCCTTAAACCATACACCATGAAGTATCGAATGAAAATGACGCTGGCAGCCATAGCCATGGTTGTCGGACTGGGGAACGGAATTCCTCAGGCAATGGCACAGGACGCGCAGGATCCTGTGTCGTATGTAAATCCGTATATGGGGAATATCAGTCACCTGCTGGTGCCTACATTCCCGACCATCCATCTGCCTAACAGTTTGTTGCGGGCATATCCCGAACGGGCTGACTTTACGGGCGACCGTCTGAACGGCCTGCCTTTGATTGTAACCAATCATCGCGAACGCTCGGCGTTTAATCTGACTCCTTACCAGGGAGAAACCTCTGGCCTGAAAGCCGTTTTGCCGCTCAGCTACGATCGGGAGCAGATAGCCCCTTATCTGTATCAGGTGTATCTGGATGAACTGGAAGCCGAAGTGGAGTTTGCTCCTTCACACCAGAGCGCCATCTACCGCATCACGTTCGAAAAGGATAGTCCTTCGTATCTGGTCTTCAACAGCCGGAAAGGGATGCTGAAAGTGACCGGTAACGTGGTGCAGGGTTATCAGTTTGTCGACGACAAGACGAAAGTCTATCTCTATGCCGTATTGGAAGGTCAGCCACAGGGAACCGGTGTCTGGAAAGACGGTCAGTTTGACAAGAGCCTGCAGACCGCAGAAGGTACCGATGCGGCTGTAGTCTGGGAATTGGGTAATCAGGCGAAGGCTTATACCTTGCGTTACGGCATCTCCTTTATCGATGAGGCTCAGGCGAAGAAAAACCTGGAGCGTGAAATCGCTTCCGCTTCGTTGGAACAGGTGGCCGAAACGGGTCGCCAGGTCTGGAACAAGGCGTTGGGAAAGATTCAGGTACAGGGAGGAACAGACGATGAGAAACGGGTGTTCTATACCTCGTTGTACCGTTGTTACGAGCGTCCCGTCTGCTTGAGTGAGGATGGACGTTACTACAGTGCATTTGATGGAAAGATACACGAAGACGGTGGCCGGCCGTTCTATACCGACGACTGGTTGTGGGATACCTATCGGGCCACCCATCCGTTGCGGGTACTGATAGACGGTCAGGTAGAAGGCGATATCCTGCATTCCTTCCTGCTGATGGCGAAGCAGATGGGGAACAACTGGATGCCTACCTTCCCGGAAATCACGGGAGATACGCGCCGCATGAATTCCAACCATGGGGTAGCTACCCTTATCGATGCTTACCGGAAAGGAATCCGTTCGTTCAGCCTGGAGGACGCATATACGGCCTGTAAGGCAGGGATGGAGGAGAAGACCTTGATTCCCTGGTCGGCCAAGCCTGCAGGCTGGTTGGATGAATTCTATAAGGAACACGGGTATATCCCGGCCTTGAATCCGGGAGAGAAAGAAACGGTACCGCATGTATCTATCTGGGAGAAACGCCAACCGGTAGCTGTGACACTCGGTACTTCGTACGACCAGTGGTGCTTGTCACAGATTGCGCAGGAACTTGGAAAACAGGATGATGCAAAGCATTACTTGAAGCGTTCCTATAACTACCGCAACCTCTTCCATCCGGAAACACGCTTCTTCCATCCGAAGAACAAGGACGGTGAATTCATCATGCCGCTGGATTACCGGTATGACGGTGGATTGGGTGCCCGCGACTATTACGACGAGAATAACGGGTATGTCTATCGCTGGGATGTCCAGCACAATGTGGCTGACCTGATACAACTGATGGGGGGGAACGAACGATTCACTTCTGCCCTGGATTCACTGTTCAATGTTCCGTTGGGAATGTCGAAGTGGCAGTTCTATTCGTTCCTGCCGGACCATACCGGAAATGTGGGGATGTTCTCGATGGCGAATGAACCGTGTCTGCACATTCCTTACCTCTATAATTATGCCGGTAAACCGTGGATGACCCAGAAACGCATCCGTACCCTGCTGAACATGTGGTTCCGGAACGACCTGATGGGAGTACCCGGCGATGAAGACGGTGGCGGTATGTCGGCATTCGTGGTGTTCAGTCAGCTGGGCTTCTATCCCGTGACTCCGGGTATGCCTGCCTACAACATCGGCAGCCCCTTGTTTACGGATGCCCGGATAGACTTGGGTAACGGCAAATTCTTTGAAATCAAGGCACACAATGCTTCTACGGAAAACAAGTACATCCAGTCGGCTACCTTGAACGGAAAACCTTGGGACCGTCCGTGGTTCACGCATGCTGATATCGCCGAGGGAGGAGTGCTGGAAGTAGAGATGGGCCCGAAGGCAAACAAGCAATGGGGAACCCTGGTTCCGCCTCCTTCAGCCGACCCGCTGCCAGAGAAATAAAGGGGCTTGAAAGCGACGATGGAAACGAGCGTATGTTTGAAGGCGGACAGGTGTTCGTTTTCCTTCAAGTGACCGTCCGTTTTTATCAGGTATAAAAAAGAAAGAGACTGCTGGGGAAATGCAGTCTCTTCTTTTTAGGGACAAACTCTTTTGTCTCCCTGACCCGGACTTTCACAAGCCCGGCATCAAGTGATAAATCTATTACTATGAAAAACATATATATAACACTGGGTTCAGTGTATTTGTTTGGATTGTTCCATCTTTCAATGCGCTGATTAACTCTTTTTAATGAATAATTAGCGTTTACAAAGCGCCTTAAAATCGCAATACTCACACTTTTCTTCCGTAATGGTTTGACTAAAAGGATGTTCCGGATTAAATACCTCTTCCAGGAGTTTCTTCAGTTCCTCACGGAATTCCGGCTCGTATTTTTCGAAGTCATTGACCGTTTCTTTAGATTTTCTTCCATCTTTTAACTCGATGACCGGCGAATAATTCTCCGTAGCTGCCCGGTGGATGAAGAGCAGGGCAGGAGCCACCTGCTGCTGTTTCCCTTTTTCGCGCAACTTCCTGCAGACGATGGCTGCATAGAGGAAGGTCTGGAATACATAATTGGACCGTTTCTTGTCCGGAACGAAGAGTGAGGCGACATTCGGTGGAGTGTCTGCCTGCCCGCCGGTCTTGTAATCGACGATACGCAGGATACCGTCTTTGGCATCCAGACGGTCGATGGTACCTCCGATACGGGATTTCAGGACGCCTTTCGGAGTCTGAATGTCTATCTCTTCACTGATTCGCTGTTCCGAACCTACAAAAGTGAACGGAGCATATTCCAGGTCCTTTTCCAACAACTGCTGAAGGTAGCGTACGATGACGGCAGCGTTGATGAGCTGAAGTCCGTTGTATTCCGGCCGTTCGTTCTCGGGAATGTGGAAGAAGAGACGCTTGAATCCGCTGTCTACATACTCGTTGAGGCGTATCTTGTCTTTCAGCAGGTTCTCGATGGCTTCCTTGTTGATGACCTTGTTCCGGTCGTGCAAATCCTTGTAGATGTGCTCGGCGGCATCGTGGAAGATGGTTCCGAACTTGGCGGAATCGATTTCGGCAGTAACCTCGTCCGGAGTCCGCAGGTTGGCCACATACTGGTAGTAGAACTTCAGCGGACAGTCCAGGTACGTATTCAGTGCCGAAGGAGAAAGCAATGCCTTCGGATTGACCCGTAGGTCGAAAACGCTTTGCAGGCGTTTCATGATTCCGGGAGTCTTGGCAATGCTGATGGGTGCGGTTGTCTGAGGAGACTGACCGGCTTCCAGTTGTTTCCGTTGGATGGGGTGTTCCCACTCGATGAGGAACTGCAGCAGGAAGCGGGAGAGTTCGCCCTGGCTAACTCCGTTTGAAGCGGTGTGGTACATCAGGGTGACGTTCTCGGCCCGTTGCAGCAGGCGATAGAAGTAGTAGGCATACACCGCTATCTTGTGGTCGATGGTGGTCATGCCGAAAGCTTTCCGCAGGTTGTAGGGGATGAAGGAGGAATCTCCTCCGCCTTTGGGCAGTTGTCCTTCGTTGACGGACAGCAGAATCAGGTGGCGGAAATCCAGGTTTCGGGTTTCCAGAACGCCCATTACCTGCATACCGATGGCAGGTTCGCCGTGGAAGGGAATATTGGAAGTACCCATCACCCGTTTGAGCAGGCGCTTGAAGATACCGGTCTGTACCGTCAGGTCTTTGGCCTCTATCAGGGTGTGGAAACGGTTCACCAGGGTATAGGCCTTGAACAGCGATTCGCGGTAGAGCTGGTCGAACGCGTCGTGTGAGGAGGCTGCCTGGTCCCGGTAGCGGAGCGCTACCTGCTGCAGCACTTCCGACAGCATCCCGCAGAGTTCCAGGTTGGTGGAACGGGGGGTGAAGAGCAGTTCCAGCGTCGTGTCCTGTTTCAGTTCCGAGGGAAGCGGATAGAAACGGTTGTCGCGGGTCAGGGTAGCCTCCAGTTCGGCTGCCAGCGGTGAAAGCAGGCGTGTGTACGGATGCTTCAAGACACTCGTCACCTCATTGAACCGGAAGCGGCCGTTTCCGGCACTGTAACCGCTGGTATGAAGTTCTACCAGGGCGTTGATGAAGCTGTAAGCCGGAGTCTGCGACAAGGGAAATCCCATGGTGATGTTGGTGTGTTTCACTTCTTCGGGAAGGGAGTGGAGGACAGGTTGCAGCAAGGCCTCGTTACAGAGTACAACGGCTGTCTCCTTTTCGTCGGCAGTCAGGTTCTCCCGAATCCATTGGGGCAGGTAACGGGTCTGTCCGTTCTCTGTCGGCGATTCGATGTAGGTAATCTGTTTCGGCCGACTCAGGTTGTCGAAACAGGAAGCAGGGAGTTCCGAAGGAAAGTCGTTCAGGTTCCGGCGGATGAATTCTCCGGCTTCGTGAGGGGTCTTTTCGAGGTAGAAACGGTCGTAGTCCCAGTAGAAAAGGGCTTTCCCCGCTTCCTGCAGGCTGCTGAAGAGGTGATGTTCCACCTGGTTCAGTACGTTGAATCCCACAAACACATATTTCCGGCAAGGGAATTGGGCCAGGTCAAAATGCTCGATGACATCGCGGTAAAGCATTCCTTCGTAGGCCAGTTGCTGGGAAGCCAAGCGTTCCTTGTAGCCGGTATAGATATCTTTCAGCACGTCCCAGATGGAGATGAACCGTTGTTTCAGCTCCGTCACCTGGTCGATGGAGAAATTGCGGAAGAACTGGCTGAGGGCTTCCTTCTGTCCTTCTTCCAGAAAATCGAAATCGTCCATCAGGGCGTTCAGGTCCTTCAGGTTGCTGAAGAGGGCATCGGTCTTCACCAGATTCTTGTCGGCATCGTCGAAATCGCTGATGAGGAGCTCTCCCCAGAAATAGAAGTCGTCCAGGGTTTCCTTGCTTTGGGTTACTTCCTGGTATACCCGGTAGAGGTCGCAGACCAGTTTGATGGAATCTCCGGCCTGCAGGGTGGAAGCCTGACGGAACAGGTCGCTGATGCTGAGGTAGACGGGCGACCAGATGGGATGTTCGGCTTCACGTACCAGGTATTCGTTGAAGAACAGGCTGGCACGTTTGTTGGGGAAGACTACGGCCACGTGGGCGAAATCGCCTCCCAGTTTATGATAGAGGTCATGTGCTACTTGTTTCAGAAATGTCTCCATAAATGCAGTCGTTAAAGGGTTACTTCCTCCAGTTCGTTGGCGAATACATACCACAGGTAGCCCTGTATGCGGGTATATCCCATGGCTTCGAGCAGTTGCATGTAGGTCTGTACCTGCTCCCGGTAGGCTTCGTGTTTCTTGCCGAACTTGAAGTCTACTACCACGACCTGTCCGTCTTTCATCATGACACGGTCCGGACGTCGGGTCTGCAGCTGGCCGTTCTCATCGGTCGAGAGAATGGCACATTCGTTGAAGAGTTCCCAGCTTCCGTCGTACCAGCTTTTCACTTTCGGGTGTTTCAGGGCCCATTGGGCCAGTTTGGCAATCTGCTTCTCCCGTTCTTCCGATTCCAGGATACCTTCCTGGCGTAACTGCGCGATGGCCTGAGGCAAATCACTCTCCCGACCGATGGAGGCGAAGAGGTTGTGCAGGAGTTGTCCCTGACGGATGTATTGGTTGCGCTCGTCCGGTTCTTCTTCTCCACGGATGAAATCGGCCGAACGGTTGGATTGCTTGAATTCGATGTCGTTTTCCAGCGATTCGATGTGGATGGCGATTCCGGTGGCGGGCAAGGTGAGGCGGTTGGTGGAAGCATGCTGTTTCTGCGGTACCGACGGGCAGACCGTTCCGAATTCATACTGGACAGGAACTGCTTCTGCTTCGTCTGCCGTTTCCGTATCTTCCGCTGCTTCTGTTTCGCTGCATTGCATGCCGATGTCCTCCATCGTGTTGAGCGCGTCCTCCAGCAGTCCCGAAACCGTGTTGGTCTGTTGGGCACGGCCTATGATGATGAGGTTCTTACAGGCACGGGTAAAAGCCACATACAGCAGGTTAAGGTTATCTATCCACAGCTGCAGCCGTTCGTCCAGGTAACTGTCTCGGTAGACGGAAGCCCCCATGGAGGATGAGTAGTTGATGGGAGCCAGGTCGAGCTCATTGAACGGCGGAATATCGGTATCTTTACCGGTTCCCTGTACCGAACACCACAGCAGGTGGTTGTTGGTTTCGTTCTCCATTTTCCAGTCGCAGTAAGGGATGAGCACCGTGTGGTATTCCAGTCCCTTCGATTTATGGATGGAAAGGATGCGGATACCGTCTACCTCTCCGGACGGGATGGGCTGTTCGTGCAGCTTTTCGTCCCAGTAGGTCAGGAAGGCGGTCAGCTCCGAAGAGTGGTCCTGCAGGTAGGCGGTGACAGCGTCGTAGAAGGCGCAAAGATAGGCGTCCTGTGCCGGGAGCTCTTGTAGCTGGAACAGGTCGAACAGGCGTTCCATCAGCTCGTACAGCGGCATCAGCCGGAGCTCACCGGTCTGTAGCAGGAAGCCGGCCGGCAGGTAGTTGTCCACACCGTCCAGTAACAGGGTGTTCAGGTCGGTTTCCCGATGGAGCACTTCCCGTTGGTAGTTCACGGCCAGTCTGGCCTGGGCAATCCGGTCTTCCGGCTGGGCCAGATAGCGGATGCCGTCGATGAGCATGCAGACAGCCAATGAGGCTTCCAGGTAGAAGGCTTCGTCCGATACCACCCGATATGCGGTATTCTGGTCGAAATAGTCGGCGACAGCCGGAATCTTGTTGTTCTTGCGCACCAGGATGGCGATGTCCTGTATCCGTACACCGGCAGCTACCAGCCGCTCCACTTCAGCAGCCAGTTCGCTCAGGGTAGTCTCCGGATAAGGATGTTCCTCGGTGTGGGGCAGGAAGGTCAGTTTCACGTAGCCTTGGTTGTCGGTCTTGGGAGTCTGTTGGCAGACATCGCTGTACGCTTCCTGCAGTTCTTTGCAGGGTTTCCCCTGTTCGGCTTCGTAGCGTTGGTCCAATACCTTGCAGGCAGCTGTGAAAAGCGCATTGTTGAAACGGATGATGTTGGCTTCACTCCGCCAGTTGGTATCCAGGGTACAGCTTCGGATGCGGAGGCTCCGGTCCTTTTCCAGTCCGGCCAGAATCTTCCAGTCACCGTTCCGCCAGCGGTAGATGCTCTGTTTGATGTCGCCTACAATCATGCTTCCTTCCTTCTGCGCCAGGCTTTCCTGCAGCAGCAGGCGGAAGTTTTCCCATTGCATGCGTGAGGTGTCCTGAAACTCGTCAATCATCACCGTATCGATGGTCGTCCCGATTTTTTCGTATACGAAGGAAGCGTCGCCTTCGCGGATAAGACCATGCAGCAGGGCATTGGTGTCGGCCAGCAGGAAACGGTTGTGTTCCTGGTTCTGCAGACGTACTTCCTGGTCGATGCTGTTCAGCAGACGGAGGTTGTTCAGGTAACGTAAGGAAAGGTCGCACGAGTTGACCAGTATATGCTGTTTGGAGCGGAACTGTTCGGCTTGCTCCAGCAGCCCCATAAGCTCGGTGGATGCCAGTTCGATGATGGTGGCCCGGTTGGCTGAAGTCTTGGTAGCCCAGTTCTCCGGTGCCGAGAGGCAGTCTTCCACCGTCTTGTTCCGATTCTTGTCGGAGAAATCACCGTTGGCCAGCTTGTTGAAATAGCTTCCGATACCTTTTGCTCCGTTTTTCAAGTCGGTAGGCCGGAGTCCGTGGCTTTCCAGCACTTCGATGAAATGGTCGGAGAAACTTTTCATGGTGTCCAGCGCCGCTTTCCGCAGGTCCTGCAGTTGTTTGCGGTAAGTCGGAATGAAAGTCGGGTCAGTCAGTTTTTTTCGCAGTCCAGTTCCTTTTTCGATGTATCCTTCGTTGAAAATATTACTTCCGAATCCTTTGATTTCTTTGGACACATCCCATTTCTTGTCGTCGGCTATCCGTTCTTCGATGTACTCCAGCAGCCAGTATAAGATGGGGGAGTTCCGGTCCAGTTTCTCAATCATCCTGTCCACGGCATCGTTCAGTACGTCTGCCTGGTTCAGTTCAATGTTCAGGTTGGTACCCAGTTCCAGTTCGCGGGCCAGGTTACGCATCACCGACTGGAAGAAAGAGTCGATGGTTTCTATCCGGAATCGGCTGTAGTCGTGTATGATGTAATGAAGGGCCGTGTAGGCGGACTTCCGGATGTCGGCAATGCTTTTTCCGGTTTCTTTACGCAGTACGTCCAGATACGTTTCCGAGCCGGCATCGGCGGTTGCGATGCCGTATAGCTGGCTCAGGATACGTTCCTTCATTTCGGCCGTTGCCTTGTTGGTGAAGGTGACGGCCAGTATTTTGCGGTAGGCCGACGGGTTCTCTACCAGCTGGCGGATGTATTGCACCGCCAGGGTAAAGGTCTTGCCCGAACCTGCCGACGCTTTGTAGACAAGTAGTTGGGGAGGTTGTTCCATATTTCAGTAAGGGATGACCGTTCCGGTCTATTCTTTGATTTCCTGGTAGAGGAATCGTTTGATACTTTTCTTGGCTGTCTTTTCGAACTCTTCCGGATAAAGTTTCACGCTGGTTATCTGCGAATAGGCTGGCAGTATCTTGTTCAGCTCTACCCGGTTCGCCTCGATGGCGTCTTCCAGCTGCTGGCGGTTCAGGCCCTGGGCAAAGGCTTCGTCGCTGTCCGGATAGACCAGTGCCACCAGTTTGCTGTCTATCAGGATTATCAGTGATTCGTTCACGAAAGGCATGTTGTTCAGACGGGCTTCTATTTCTTCCGGATAAATGTTCTGTCCCGAAGCGGTCAGCAGCATGTTCTTGCAGCGTCCCTTGATGTAGATGTTTCCTTCGCTGTCCTTGATGGCCATGTCACCCGTATGCAGCCAGCCGTCCTTGTCGATGGTCTGTGCGGTAGCCGCTTCGTTCTTGTAATAGCCCAGCATCACGTTTCTGCCGCGGCAGACCAGTTCTCCCGGAATCCGTTCCGGGTCTTCCGAGAGTACCCGGGTTTCCATCCCCTCTACGGTCTTTCCGCAGGAAGTATATTTGATTTCATCCCAGAAGCTGTGGCAGATGAGCGGAGCGCACTCCGTCATACCGTAGGCGATGGTGTACGGGAAATTGATTTTGCGCAGGAAGGCCTCCACTTCGGGATTGAAGGGAGCTCCTCCGATAACGATTTCGATGAAATTTCCTCCGAACACTTCCATGGCCTGCTGGCGTATCTGTTCTTTGATTTTGTCGCTGATAATCGGCAGTTTCAGCAGCAGTTTGCCCAGCTTGTTGTCTACCTGGGGCAGGATGTTCTTCTTGAAGATTTTTTCTACAATCAGCGGTACGCAGGCGATGATGCGCGGGCGGATGACGGCAAACGATTCGGCAATGATTTTCGGACTCGGCATGCGGGTCAGGAACCACAGGTGGGCACCGGCAGTCACGCCGTACAGAAAGTCGAATACCAGGCCGAAGATATGGCCCAGCGGCAGCATCGATACTACGCTGTCGCCCGGTTTCAGACCTACCTTGTTGCGGATGTGAAGGACATTCCCCAGGATATTTTCGTAGGAGAGCATGACTCCTTTCGAGAATCCTGTGGTACCTGATGTATAATTGATGACGGCCAGTTCGTTCAGCGCTTCGCGGCGATAGGTTACATCTTCTGCCCGGAACCGGCAAGGATATTTCTTCCCGAATTCCTCGTTCAGGTGGGCACGGGCATAGGTCAGCCGTTCGGAGCGTGATACTACCAGTTCGAAATTCTTCAGTTCGATGATACCTTCCAGGTTCGGCATGGCTGCTTCATTGAAGTTTTCCCAGGACTGGTCTCCCACGAAGAGCATCCGCGATTCGGAATGGTTGACGATGTTATGGACGTTATCGGACTTGAATTCATGCAGGATGGGTACTGCTACGGCTCCGTAAGTGATGATTCCCAGGAACGAGGCGGTCCAGTTGGCGCTGTTCCGTCCGCAGAGGGCAATCTTGTCGCCTGGCTGGATTCCGGCATGTGCCAACAGGATGTGCATTTTCTCTATTTTACGGGCTACATCCCGGTATTGCAGGGTAGCTCCCTTGTAGTCTGTCAGTGCGTCGAGGTTCCAGTTGTTCCGGATGCTTTCTTCTACCAGCCGTATAAAACTATTTTCTGATTCCATTTCTATTGGTGTTGCACATTTTTAGTGTTAATGTGCGCAAAAGTAATAAAAGTCGGATGAAGTCCGTTCATTCTCAGTTAGATTTTTATCTTTATCTGCCTTTCAGGACATTCTTCCCGCTTTTTACGCGTCAGTTTGCGGGTTATCCGTGTAAATTTAGGTATATTTGTGCCGTATATTTTAAATAACTGTTTTTATATGTTGATTTACAATACGACGTATCACGTAGGGCTCGATGACGCCCGTAATTTTGTTATCTGGCTCAACGAATGTTATATCCCTGAAGCTGAAAAGGGAGGCGAGTTGACCAACCCCCGCATCCTGCGTATCCTGAGCCATCAGGAACCGGACAGCGAATGTTTCTCGTTGCAGTTCGAGGTGACCGACAGTGCCGCCTTGCACCGTTGGCATACCCGTTCCGGAGCTTCGTTGAACGAAGAAATGATGAAGATATTCAAGGATAAGGTAATCGGTTTTCCGACTCTGATGGAGGTAATCAAGTGATACAACCGGTTAAAGAGAAGATTATCCTGGGCATCGACCCGGGTACCAATGTCATGGGATACGGTGTCCTGAAAGTGACAGGTACCAAGCCGCAGGTCATGACCTTAGGCGTCATCGATTTGCGCAAGTGCAAGGACCCTTACCTGAAACTGAAGCACATCTTCGAACGGGTACAGGGAATTATTGCTTCCTATTTGCCCGATGAGCTGGCTATCGAGGCCCCTTTCTTCGGCAAGAACGTACAGTCGATGCTGAAGCTCGGACGTGCCCAGGGAGTCGCCATCGTAGCGGCTGTCAGCCGGGATATTCCTGTTACCGAATATGCCCCTTTGAAAATCAAGATGGCCATAACCGGAAACGGGCAGGCCAGTAAGGAACAGGTGGCCGACATGCTGCAGCGGATGCTGCACATCCCTGATTCCGAAATGGAGCCTTTCATGGATGCCACCGATGCCCTGGCCGCCGCGTATTGTCATTATTTGCAGATGGGGCGGCCGTCACTCCCGAAGGCTTATTCGGGCTGGAAGGATTTCATTGCGAAGAATCCTGATAAAGTTGTCAAATAAGTAGAAATTATGCGTCTCAAAATATTCCTGTTTATGTCTATCATAGCCTTGTTGGGCTGTACCTCCGGTCACCAAAGCGGATACAGCAGTTTTGACGAGTATCCGGTTTATTACGGACCGTGGGAAGAAATGGTCTATACGCCGGCAGAGACACGGTTCTCTCTGTGGGCACCGACTGCCAGCGAAGTGCGGGTCATGCTGTATGAGCATGGCAGCGAGGGTTCCATGTACCGCATGATACCGATGGAGCCTGCTGAAGACGGGATGTGGAATGCCCGGGTAGCTGAAGACCTGAAAGGAAAATTCTATGCTTTCAATGCCAAGATTGATGAGGTATGGCAGGGAGATACACCGGGACTGATGGCACGGGCGGTAGGAGTGAACGGTAACCGGGCAGCCATTCTGGATTTGCGGACAACCGATCCCGAAGGGTGGGCAAACGACCGGCGTCCGGTATTGAATCATTTCTCCGACATCGTGATTTATGAGTTGCACCACCGAGATTTCTCCATCGATACGGTTTCGGGTATCCGGCACCGGGGAAAGTATCTGGCACTGACAGAAGACAGTACCCATACCTATTGGGGGGACAAGACCGGTATCAGCCATCTGAAGGAGCTGGGCATCACCCATGTACATCTGCTCCCTTCGTTCGATTTTTCGTCGGTGGATGAATCGAAACCTGACAAGCCGCAGTATAACTGGGGGTATGACCCGAAGAACTATCAGGTACCCGAGGGCTCGTATGCGACAGACCCGTTTACTCCCAAAGTCCGTATCCGGGAATTCAAGCAGATGGTCATGGCTTTGCACAAAGCCGGCATCCGGGTGATTATGGACGTGGTGTTTAACCATACGGCCCAGACACATGGAAGCAATTTCGAACGTACGGTGCCGGGGTATTTTTACCGCCACGATGCGGACGGGAATTTCGCGAACGGTTCCGGTTGCGGAAACGAGACCGCCAGCGAACGTCCGATGATGCGGCGTTACATGGTGGAGTCGGTCTGTTATTGGGCCCAGGAATATCACATCGATGGTTTCCGTTTCGACCTGATGGGGCTGCATGACATCGAGACCATGAACCAGATACGGACCGCCTTGAGCAAGATAGACCCTACCATCTTCATTTATGGCGAAGGTTGGGCGGCGCAAGAACCGCAACTGCCGAAAGAACAGCTGGCGATGAAGGCCAATGTATCGCGTATGCCGGGTATTGCCGTGTTCAGCGACGAGTTCCGTGACAGCCTCCGTGGAAACTGGAAACATGAATCCAGAGGCGGTTTTGTCATCGGTAAGTTCGGTTATGAGGGAGGAGTGAAGTTCGGCCTGGTGGGGGCTGTCCGTCATCCTCAGCTGACTTCGAATGCCAGTAACCAGTATATTCATCCCTGGGCAGAGCAACCCACCCAGATGATCAGTTATGTGAGTTGCCACGATGACCTCTGCATCACCGACCGGCTCAAGAAAACCCTACCGGGCGCTTCGCCTCAGGAGCTGGGGGCACTGATGAAGCTGGCCGAGACGGCTGTATTCACTTCACAGGGGGTACCTTTCCTCTTTGCCGGCGATGAGTTCATGCGCGATAAGAAAGGGGTGTCCAATTCCTACAACAGCCCGGACAGCATCAATGCCATCAACTGGCAACTGAAAAACCAGCATCGTGATGTGTTCGATTACGTGAAAGGGCTGATTGCGTTGCGGAAGGCACATCCGGCTTTTCGTCTGGGAGATGCCGAGAAAATCCGTGCACACCTGGAATTCCTGCATACGCCTGCCGATAATGTGGTGGCCTTCTGCCTGAAGGGACGTCCGAACGGCGATTCGTGGCTGAATACGATTGTCATCCTGAATCCGCGTACCGAACCCGTGACAGTGGATATCCCCAATGGGAAATACTGGATAGCTGCCCGTGACGGAAAGATTGACCTGGTGTTGGGGCTGGGCAACCTGGTGGGTAACCAGGCGGTTGTTTCTCCCCGTTCGGCGCTTATCATACATCAGTAAAGACAACTAAACAACATATACATCATGCAATACATTATTTCTGTAGAGAATAGCGTGACCCGTCATCCGCTTTACCGGCTGAACGAGCCGATTAACCTGAAGATTGCTGTCGGAGAACATATAGCTATTGTAGGTGACAACGGGGCAGGGAAAAGCCTGCTGGTCGATACGTTGATCGGCCGCTATCCCTTGCTCCTCAACGAAGTGGCTTATGATTTTTCGCCCTCAGCATCCAGACTGGTCTGCGATAACATCAAGTATATTACCTTCCGCGATTCTTATGGCGATTCGGACGGCAACTATTATTACCAGCAGCGGTGGAACTCACAGGACCTGGAAGAGACTCCTATCGTACGCAACCTGCTACCTGCCTGTACGGACGAGACTTTGAAACAGACCTTGTACGACTTGTTCGGTATCGAGCAGATGCTGGACAAGCACATCATCCTGCTGTCCAGCGGAGAACTCCGTAAATTCCAGCTGACAAAGACCTTGCTGTCCGGACCGCGCGTACTGATTATGGACAATCCGTTCATCGGACTGGATGCCAAGACCCGCGATTTGCTGCATCAGCTGTTGCGCCGGCTGACGGAAGTTACACCGTTGCAGGTGATTCTGGTACTTTCGAAGACGGACGATATCCCTACCTTCATCACGCACGTGGTTCCGGTGGCACACCGTACCTGTTATCCGAAAATCACGTTACAGGAATACTTGAATCAGCAGGAGCAGGTACCTGCCCACTTGTTGCCGGAGGAGAAATACCGGCGGATTCTGGACCTGCCTTATAGCGACCACCTGTATCATGCCGACCAGGTCGTGAAATTGAATAAGGTCAGCATCCGTTATGGAGAACGCACCATCCTGAAGGATCTGGACTGGACGGTCCGTTGCGGAGAGAAGTGGGCTCTGAGCGGAGATAACGGTTCCGGGAAATCAACGTTGCTGAGTCTGGTCTGTGCCGATAACCCCCAGAGTTATGCCTGTGACATTACGCTCTTCGACCGTAGACGGGGAAGCGGAGAGAGCATTTGGGAAATCAAGAAACACATCGGTTATGTCAGCCCGGAAATGCACCGTGCCTATCTGAAGAACCTGCCTGCCATCGATATTGTTGCCAGCGGTCTGTATGATTCCATCGGTCTGTACCGGAAGAAGCAGGAAAAGGATGTGGCCATCTGTGAATGGTGGATGGATATTTTCGGGATTGCCGATTTGAAGGACCGCAGTTTCCTGCAACTTTCCAGCGGTGAGCAACGGCTGGTACTGTTGGCACGTGCCTTCGTGAAGGATCCGGAACTGCTGATTCTGGACGAACCGCTGCATGGGCTGGATATGCACAACCGCCGGTTGGTGAAGGATGTCATCGAAGCCTTCTGTCAGCGGAAGAACAAGACCTTGATTATGGTTACTCATTATAAGGAAGAGTTGCCCGATGTCATCGACCATCAGCTTTACCTGCAAAGACACGGATGATGGAGGCTACGTAAAAAAAAAGTACCTGCCCGGGGTAGGTAGGTGGGCAGGTACTTGTCCCGAGGTTAATGGGGATTTATCGGGACCTAGCATGCAGACATGCTTTAGACGTCTAGTCTGGTCTTTTGTTCCAATCACAAAGGTAAGTAGAAAATCTGAAAAAACCTAGGTAAAAGAAAGAAAATAAATCGCTTATCCGATTTTTTGAGCGATAAATGACCTTCGAGGTCTTCTGTTGCCGGAATCGGCGGATTCCCGTTACTCTTTTTCCCTGTTCCTCCGAAACACTCGTTTTCTGGACATAACCCGGTCTTAACGGGGATAAATGTTTGTCGGATAGTCTGTTAGAAGTTCGTGAGCCAATCGTGTCCTCCGTGGAATGGAGGTCGGAGTGACCTGAAAGTTCCGTTTGTTTCTTCCTTGGCGGAATAAATTGTTAGGTTTCTTCTTGCTTCTTCTGTTATTTTGCTATATTTGTCGCTCATATAGAAACACTATGAATAAAATGCTATGAAAACGACCTTATTGCAAAGAGATATCTGTTGGGCCAATCCCGAAGCCAACCGGCAACGATTGGAACAACGTCTGTCCGAACTTCCACCGGCTGATTTATATATATTCCCGGAAATGTTCTCTACCGGATTTTGCACAGACCCTGAGGGGATTGCCGAAGAGAATGTCAGTGAAGGTTCTTTGGCGTGGATGCAGCGGATAGCCAGTGCACGGGGATGTGCGTTGGCTGGAAGTGTCTCCATCAAAGAAAACGGAAAATTCTACAACCGCTTTTATTTCGTCTATCCTGACGGAACGTATTGTTCCTACGACAAACACCATCTGTTCACCTATGGAGGCGAGCACAAGACGTTTACGGCAGGGAAGGAACGGGTCATCGTCACCTATCAGGGGGTACGTATCCTGTTGCAGATTTGTTATGACCTGCGTTTCCCGGTATGGTCTCGTAACCGCAAGGATTATGATATGGTCATATACGTGGCCAGCTGGCCTACACCCCGTGTAGAGGTCTGGAGTGCCTTGCTTCGTGCCCGCGCCCTCGAGAACCAGTGCTATGTGGCCGGTGTCAACCGGGTGGGTGAGGACCCTTCCTGCCAGTACTCGGGTGGTACTGCCCTGATTGATCCCTATGGCCATACTTTGGGAGCCTGTAAGGATGGGGAAGAAGGCGAAGTGACCGCTGACATCGACATGGAGGAGCTGGAGCGTTTCCGTCAGAAATTCCCGGTATTGGACGATGCTGATGCCTTTGAACTTATGTGAAATGAAAAACAACTGAATAACCATGAATAAGAAACTTTTATTAGGAGACGAAGCGATTGCCTTGGGCGCACTGCACGCCGGTATCAAAGGGGTGTATGCCTATCCTGGAACGCCGAGTACGGAGATAACGGAATTTATACAGAAATCACCGCTGACCGCCGAGCGCGGAATCCATTCCAGCTGGTGTACCAACGAGAAAACAGCCATGGAAGCCGCATTGGGTATGTCGTATGCCGGATGCCGGGCCATTGTCTGCATGAAACATGTGGGACTGAACGTAGCGGCCGACGCGTTTGTCAATTCGGCCATTACCGGCGTGAACGGCGGTCTGATAGTCATTGTTGCCGACGACCCGTCGATGCACTCATCGCAGAACGAGCAGGACTCACGATTCTACGGTAAGTTCTCGCTGATGCCGATACTGGAACCTTCTTCCCAGCAGGAGGCTTATCAGATGATGGCTTACGGATTCGAACTTTCCGAACGGGAGAAATTGCCGGTATTGCTCCGGGTGACTACCCGTATGGCGCATTCACGGGCTGCGGTCGAGGTAGCGGACACGGCGCAGGAGTTGCAGGCTTTGCCTTTTGCCAAGGACCCGTCTTCATGGGTCTTGTTGCCGGCGAATGCCCGTCGTCAGTATGCGGCTCTGGTCGAGAAGCAGTCGGCGCTCCAACAGTTGGCTTCGGCCTATACCCGTCTGGAACAGGACGGTCCTGAAAAGAAATTGGGTATCATCGCCTGTGGTATCGGATACAACTACGTGAAGGAAGCCGAGGAAGGTGCCGGAGGGTATCATGTCCTGAAGGTGTCACAATATCCGTTGCCGAAAGACAAGATACAGGAACTGGCGGCTTGCAGTACGGAAATCCTGGTGGTAGAAGACGGACAACCTTTTGTGGAAGAGCAGGTACCGGCCATGCTGGGTGCAGGTTATGTCGTGAAAGGACGTCTGACCGGCGATTTGCCCCGTACCGGCGAACTGACTCCCGATAGTGTAGCGGCTGCCATGGGGAAAGCCTCAAAGCGCTATTTCGAGACTCCGAAGAACCTGGTTCCGCGTCCGCCTGCACTTTGTCAGGGTTGCGGTCACCGCGATGTCTATACGGCCTTGAACGAGGTGGTGAAGGAATACCCCAATGCCCGTGTCTTTGCCGACATCGGTTGTTATACGTTGGGCGCATTGCCTCCGTTCCGGGCTATTGACAGCTGTGTGGATATGGGCGCATCCATTACCATGGCCAAGGGAGCTGCCGATGCAGGTCTTTTCCCGGCCATTGCGGTTATCGGCGACTCTACCTTTACCCATTCCGGTATGACCGGTCTGCTCGATGCGGTCAACGACCGTGCCAATATCACCGTCGTTATTTCGGATAATCTGACTACGGCCATGACCGGCGGACAGGATTCGGCCGGAACCAACAAGTTCGAAGCCATCTGCCTCGGATTGGGTGTGGAACCGGAACATGTACGGGTGGTGGTACCGCTTCCGAAGAACATGGAAGAGATTACCCGCACCATCCGCGAGGAAATCGAGTATAACGGGGTGTCCGTCATCATTCCGCGTCGGGAATGCATCCAGACCCTCAATCGTAAGTTGAAACAACAAAGAAAGAATCAGTAATCATGAAAACAGATATTATACTTTCGGGCGTGGGAGGACAAGGCATCCTCTCTATTGCCACGATTATCGGGGAGGCTGCTACAAAATCCGGCCTGAAGCTGAAACAGGCCGAAGTACACGGAATGAGTCAGCGCGGAGGCGATGTGCAGTCCAACTTACGCCTCTCCGACGGGGAGATTGCTTCCGACTTGATTGCGTTGGGTACGGCAGACATGATTTTGTCGCTTGAGCCCATGGAAGCTCTCCGTTACCTGCCTTACCTGAACAAGGAAGGATGGATTATCACTTCATCGGCTCCGTTCAAGAATATTCCGAATTATCCCGAAGAACAGGCACTGATTGACGAACTGAAGGCACTTCCGCATGTCATTCTGGTGGACGTGGACGCACTGGCACACGAACACAACATGCCGAAAGCAGCCAATGTCATCCTGCTGGGAGCGGCTTCCCGTTTCTTGGGTATCCTGTCGGTAGAAGAACTGCGTGAAAGTATCGGCAGGGTATTCGGTTCGAAGGGCGCGGCTGTTGTGGAAATGAACAAGAAAGCGTTCGACATCGGTTATGCGGCTGCCGACAAACAAGGATAGGGAGGAAGACGTATGAAACATCAAGTATTCAGTGAAGAGTTGGTCGCTCAGGTCGTAGACGAGCTGAAGGTGGCCAACTTGGAACAGGCTACCATCGGCGAGGTGCTGCTGGTAGCTTCCCGTCTGGAAGAGCTGACAGGCATTCCGTTCATCCGCATGGACCAGGGGTCTCCTGGTCTGCCGGCCAACCGTATCGGTATCGAAGCAGAGAAAGCTGCACTCGACAGGGGAGTGGGGTCTCAATACCCTGCCGCTGCCGGTGTGGCAGAACTGAAGGCGGCTGCTTCCCGCTTTGTGAAGGCGTTTGTAGACATTGATATCTCTCCGGCTGCCTGTGTACCGACTACCGGGTCGGTAGCGTCTTCGTTCGGCGCTTTTATCGCCTGTACGCAGCGCATACCGGGCAAGGATAAGGTATTGTTCATCGACCCCGGATTCCCTATCCAGAAATCGCAGTTGCGCATCATCGGTGTGAAATGGGAGTGGTTCGATATCTACCATTATCGTGGTGAAGCTCTACTGGCGAAGATGGAGGAATACCTCAGCAAGGGCGACATTGCCGCCATTGTCTATTCCAATCCGAACAATCCGGCCTGGATCTGTCTGGAGGATTCCGAGCTGAAGATTATCGGTGAACTGGCTACCCGTTACGATGCGGTAGTGATGGAGGACATGGCTTACTTCTGTATGGACTTCCGCCGGGATATGGGTAAGCCGTACGAGCCTCCTTATCCGCCTACCGTAGCCAAGTATACCGACAATTATGTGCTGATGTTGTCCTCTTCCAAGATATTCAGCTATGCCGGACAACGGATGGCGGTCATCTGCATTTCCGACAGGCTGTTCAATACCTATTATCCGGCTTTGGCCGAACGTTATGGCGACTCGGGTATCTTCGGACAGACCCTCATCGCGTCAATCCTGTATATGATTACGTCAGGATGTACGGCATCCACACAGTATGCCTATGCCGCCATGCTCGATGCGGCGGTAGAAGGCCGTATCGATTTCGTGGCAGATACCCGGGAGTATGCCCGGCGTGCCGAACGCATGAAGAAAATCTTTACAGACAATGGCTTCCACATCGTCTATGGTTACGATGTGACCCAGCCGGTAGGCGACGGATTCTTCTTTACATTGGGGTATGGCAAGCTTTCCAGCGGACAGTTGCTGAAGGAACTGCTCTATTATGGGGTGAGCAGCATTGCGTTGGGAACTACCGGAAGTGAACAGCAGGGCGTACGTGCCTGCACTTCGCGGATGCGTGAAGAACTTTATCCGGTCATGGAAGAACGGATGAAGGCTTTCCGCATGGACCATCCGCTTGATTGAATAACCTGAATTTTAATACATAGACAAAACACACACTTATGATTTGGAACAAGAGTAAAGAATGCATGAGCCGCGAAGAGATGAGAGAACTTCAAGGCAAGAGACTGCATAAGTTGGTAGACCTGGTGTACCACAACACCCCGTTCTACCGGAACAAGCTTCAGGAGTTGGACATTACTCCGGATGATATACAGACAATAGACGATATCGTAAAACTGCCGTTCACGACCAAGCAGGATCTGCGCGACAATTATCCGTACGGCCTTCAGGCCGCTTCGTTGCAGGAGATTGTCCGTGTGCATGCTTCTTCGGGCACTACCGGTAATCCTACGGTCGTCGGTTATACCCGCCGGGACCTGGACATCTGGAAAGAAGCTACCGCCCGTTGTCTGGCGGCTTACGGCGTTACCCGTGACGATGTCTTTTCGGTAGGTTACGGATACGGTCTGTTTACCGGTGGTCTGGGACTTCATTACGGGGTGGAACACCTGGGAGCGACGGTAATTCCGACTTCTACCGGAAATACGGAAAAGCACCTGCACCTGCTTCGTGACCTGAAGGTGACAGGCTTGGCCTGTACACCGTCGTATGCGCTTTACCTGGCTGAGGCCATGGATAAATACGGCATGACGAAAGCAGACCTTCACCTGCGTGTCGGTGCCTTCGGTGCCGAACCTTGGACCGAGAACATGCGTAAGGAAATCGAATCGAAACTGGGGCTCCAGGCTTACAATATTTATGGCTTGAGTGAAATCTCCGGACCGGGCGTATCCTACGAATGTGAATGCAAGTGCGGTTCTCACATCTGCGAAGACCATTTCTATCCGGAAATCATCAATCCGGATACCGGTGAGGTACTTCCTTACGGTGAAACGGGAGAATTGGTATTCACTACCTTGACCAAGACCGGTATGCCGTTGTTGCGTTACCGTACCAAGGATTTGACTTCGTTGATAGCCGAGCCTTGTGATTGTGGCCGTACCAGCGTGCGTATGACCCGCATCATCGGACGTTCGGACGATATGCTGATTATCCGCGGTATCAACGTCTTCCCGTCACAGGTGGAAAGTGTCATCCTCGAGATGAAGGAATTCGAGCCGCAATACATGCTGGTAGTCGACCGTCAGGGTACCCTCGATACCCTCGAAATCCAGGTCGAGCTGCGTAAGGAATTGTATTCCGACGAAATGGGTATCCTGTTGGGCCTGAAGAAGAAGTTGGCCGACCGGCTGAAGAGCGTTCTGTCCATCAGTGCCAATGTCAAGCTGATGGAGCCGAACTCTATTCCACGTAGTGAAGGAAAAGGCAAACATGTAATCGATAATCGGAAACTTAAATAAAGAAATGGAGGTTACCATGACTATCAAACAGATTTCTGTGTTCCTCGAGAACAAGAGCGGAAGAATAAACGATGTAACCAAAGCCTTGGGAAAAGCGGGCATCAACATGCATGCGTTCAGCATGGCCGAAACGACTGACTTCGGTATCCTGCGGTTGATTGTTTCGGATGTGGAACGGGCGGTGGAAGTGCTGCGTGCGGCAAACTTCTCGGTGGTACAGACCGATGTCATCTGCATCAGTTGTCCCAATGTAGCCGGTTCGTTGGCGGTTATCCTCGAGCACCTGGCCGAGCATCAGGTATTCATCGAATACATGTATGCGTTTGCACAAGGCGACAAGGCCAACGTGGTGATTCGTCCGACCGACCTGCAGGCTTGCCTGGAGGTGCTGAAGACCGATCAATGCGATGTGCTGACAGGTAATAACCTGTAAGTTCCTGTAAGATAAACGAAGCGTCCTGGAAGAATGGCTGGGTAACAGTTCCTTCCAGGACGCTTTCGTTGTATCGGCTGAATCAGTCTTGTGAGAATTCCTTGATGCGTTGCTCTTCTTCCAGCCGGCAAATCAGCAGGTATCCGTCTTTTTCTGCTACGATATAGCCGTCCAGCCCCTGCAGGACTACTTTACGCTCTTCGCTGGTATGTACAACGCAGTTCTTGCAATCAAAAAACTTCACGTCCTGTCCTACCTGGGCATTTCCATCCGTATCCTGTTGCAGATGAGTATGCAGTGAGCCCCAGGTGCCCAGGTCGCTCCAACCGAATTCGGCAGGAAGTACATAGATGTTGGAAGCCTTTTCCATGACGGCATAGTCAATCGAAATCTTGTCGCAGGTTGGGAAAAGACGTTTCAGCTCTTCGGCTTCCCGGTCGGTATACAGACTGGGGGACAACTCATCCATTACTCCGGCGATTTGTGGCGCATATTGGCGGATGGCTGCTGTAATCGTATGTACATTCCATACAAAGATTCCTGCATTCCACAGGTAGTTTCCTGCGGCCAGGTATTTCTTGGCGGTTTCCAGGTCAGGCTTTTCACGGAATGATTCTACCTGGTGGATTTCCTGGTCGGGCAATTTTTCTCCTGAACAAATGTATCCGTATCCTGTTTCAGGCCGGTTCGGTTTCATGCCGAGTGTGACGATGGCTGTTCCCGTTTGGGTAAAGTCCAATGCCACTTTGATGCAACGTCTGAATTCTTCGACATCAAGAACAAAAGCGTCCGAAGGAGCGACTACGATGTTTGCCTCAGGATGACGTTGCTTGATTTTCCAACAGGCATACGCGATGCAGGGAGCCGTATTCCGGGCTTCCGGTTCCGACAGGATGTTCTGTTCCGGAATCTCGGGTAACTGTTCTTTTACGATGGAAGTATATTTTTGAGAGGTCACTACCCAACGGTTTTCCATCGGGCAGATACCGTTGAAACGATCTGCGGTCAGTTGGATAAGGGTTTTACCACAACCCATAATGTCGATGAACTGTTTGGGATATGCAGGGGTACTCATTGGCCAGAAACGACTGCCGATTCCTCCTGCCATGATGACGAGGTGATTATCTGCCATATTAGAAACTGAGGATAATTGTCTGCTTTGTTGTAGATGTTTTTGGGTCAAAAATCAGCTTATTATGCAAAGCTAATGTTATTTCTGCGGATTGCCAAGGAATCGGTCGTTTTTTCCATTCCCGGAGGAAAAGGATTTTTCCCAGGCTGTTTTTTGTAGACGTATCCCGTGAATATATGCCGGTAACTCTGTATCTTTGTGCTGTAGTCGTGTTTGGTGGAATCTATGTTCGAACGCTTGTATGTTTAAAGAGAAAGTATATCAATACATAACGGAGAAGCAGCTTTTCCAGCCTGCGGATAAAGTGCTGGTGGCCTTGAGTGGAGGCGCGGATTCGGTGGCTTTGCTGCGTGTCCTGCTGGAGTTGGGATTTTCGTGTCAGGCTGTACATTGTAATTTCTGTCTGCGAAACGATGAGTCCGACCGTGACGAAGAATTTGTGAGGGCTCTGTGCCGGGAACGGCAGGTGAATCTGGAGGTCAGGCATTTCGATACGGAAAGTTATGCGAATACGCATCGGATATCCATCGAAATGGCTGCCCGTGAGTTACGTTACGCCTGGTTTGAAGAAATGCGTTGCCGCATGGGGTGCGATGTCATAGCAGTAGCTCACCATCGGAATGATAGCGCAGAGACCCTGATTCTGAATTTGTTGCGCGGAACAGGTATCCGTGGATTGAAAGGAATCGCCCCTGTCAACGGAACCGTTGTCCGGCCGTTGCTGGGAGTCGACCGCGACGAGATACGTCGGTACCTGGCTGAGTTGAAACAGGCATACGTCACCGACAGTACGAATCTGCAGGATGAATACATGCGGAACAAGATTCGCTTGAACATCTTTCCGAAGTTTCAGGAAATCAATCCTTCGTTTGTAGAGTCCCTTTTGGAAACGTCAGAACGGTTGACGCAAGTCGAGGCCGTTTATCGGAAGGGAATCGATGAAGGTCTGAAGCGTGTCCTGAAAGACGGCAGGCAGATGGCTATCGGGGCCTTGTTGCAGGAGGTCTCGCCACAGGCGTTGCTTTACGAGTGGCTTCATCCGTTCGGATTCAATGCCAGCCAGTTGAAAGATATTTTTCAAGGGTTGAACGGCCCTTGCGGACGATGGTATCAGACGGCGGAATGGAGATTGTTGCGTGACCGTGAACTGCTGATTCTTTCGCCTAAGGAAGCGGCAGACATTCATTACCGGCTGGTAACGGAACGTTTCCCGGTGGAAGGGCCTTTCAGCGTCCCGCACGTACCGGATAAGGCTTATTTGGATGCCGATAAGGTTACGGCGCAGCTATCGCTCCGTAAATGGCAATCGGGCGACCGTTTCATCCCCTATGGCATGAAGCATTTCAAACGGGTACGTGATTACCTGCGCGACCGGAAATTCACCCGTTTCGAGAAAGAAGAGCAGTATGTGGTGACCGCAGGCGATACCATCGTCTGGCTGGTGAACGAACGTACCGACCACCGCTTCAGGGTGACGGAACAAACCCGAAATGTTCTTGTACTTTCGGTCGAAAAACACGTGTAATGTACTCAAAAGGGCCGGAGAAGTAAGGAAAAGGCACTCCATACATTAAAAAACATAAAAAATACGGATGAAAGTATATATAATTGAGCGATTTATATTTACTTTGAGTGATTTAACATTTTAATATTGATGGTAGAATGAATGAACTGATTGCTAAAATTAAGGAACTCAGCGCAGCTTTTATAGTTGATGCTGGAATGCAGGCTGAAAAAGGAAACAAAGCTGCAGGTACTCGTGCTCGCAAGGCATCTCTTGAACTTGAAAAAGCCTTGAAAGAATTCAGAAAAGTATCTTTGGAAGATTCCAAGAAATAATTGTTTCTACTTTTGAATGTAATTGAAAGAGGTTGTATCTTTCTTCCATAAGGAATGATACAATCTCTTTCGCATGTAAATAGGTAAACAAGCGTATGGACCGGAAACGATATGTCGGATGGATTGGCGCGGGCCTTGTGTGTGCGTCAATGGTGGTTTCTTGTACTTCTGCTGGTCAGAGGCAATCTTTGTTGCATACGGCCGATTCGTTGAATCAGGTTTCCTACGCGTTGCGTTATAAGGATTTGCCCAGGGCCGCACGGGCTGCCGGGCAGGCGTATGAATATTCTGCCGCTTCGCCATCCGTACGGGCAGAAGCCTTGAACAACATGGCTTTCTGTGCCTTTATGCGTATGGATTTCGAACAGGCCATCCGCTTGTACCGGAAAGCTTTATCGGCCAGCAACAACGAAGTAGAAAGTCTGATAGCCGATATCGGGCTGATGAAAATCTGCCAGCGTACATCGATGAACAAGGAGTTCTATGATTACCGGAACAGCGCATTGCGGCGGATCAGACGGATACGGGAGGACCAGATTTCTCTGGAGAATGATGCCGTCAGAAAGCGGATGGATTATGCCCTGTCGGAGTTCTATATCGTTTCAGGTATCTATTATTATTATTTGCAGCAGGAAGATGAATCATTGGCTTCCATAGAGGCCGTTTCGCCGGATTGGATCAAGGCCGATTCGGCGCAATGGCTTTATTATCTGTACATGAAGGGGTCCGGTGGCATGTACCGTGGAGCGACGGCTGCCGAAATAACAAAGGGGGAGTTCAGTTGCCTGGTGGAATGCCTGCAGGCCAGTCATGCGCAGGGGTATATCTATTTCGAGGCAAATGCATTGCAGGCGATGGCCGAGCTGTTGCTGTTCCGTTCGAATCGGGAGTTGCTTTCCAGGGAGCGCGAAGGTTTGATGCGACTGGTCAACCCGAATGATGTTCCGCTGGATTCTTTGCCTTTGCGTTTCGCCCGTGAAGCTTTGCGTTTGTTCAAGCGCTACGGAGACTGGTACCAGATTTCGGGGACCTATCGTACCATGGCCAGTTACTATAATTCCATGGGTGAACCGGAAAAGGCCTTGCGGAACCTGGCCGAGGCCTTGGGGTATGTCAACCGTCACCATGAAAAATATTACCATTGCGAAGATACCCTCGACCGGTTGTTTACTTTTGTGCCCGGTCAGGAACGGTCTACCGAGCTGACCTGGATTAATGATGAAGGTATCAAGACCGTACCGGAATGGATTGCCCGCTTGCGGGAGCAGCTGAGCCGGACGTATGCGGCTATGGACCGTAAGGTGGAATCGGATTTCAACCGGAACATTTACCTGGATATTCTGGATTATACCCGTCAGGACAAGGAACTGGAAAGCCGTTACGGGATGCTGGAGTCGGAATCGAGCCAATTGAACGGCTTGTTGTTGCTGGTGGGAATCAGTTTCATCCTGTTGGTACTGGTTTTTGTCTTCCTGAACCGTTACTGGAGAACCCGGAATACCCAATACGTAAACGAGTTGAAGAGGGTGCTGGAGGTCTGCCGGAAGATTACGTCTTCGGTCCCTCCCCAGGCATCGGGGATGGAGGAAATCAAGGAAGCCGTGTGCCGGACGGTGCAGGAGGACCTGCTTGCCATTTTCCGTTCCGGCGAACTTTGGATAGAGGTGGCCGGCGACGATACCGAAGCGCGTCCCGATTGGACTAAATCGGAACAGGTGGTCAATTACGCATTGGTATCTCCCGGAAAACAGGACCCGGTGGGTACCTTGTGGCTCCATCCGCTGACACCCCTTCGAAAGGAAGAAAAGGTACTCGTCAGACTGCTGGTGCCTTATCTGGCCTGGACGCTCGAGAACGGGCAGAATCTGGTCTCCTTGGACGATGAGCGGCGCAGGGTGGAGAAGGAGCAGTATGTGCATGAGAAGCATTTGGTGGAGAACAAATGCGAGAATGAGGTGAAGAAGACATGCCTGGCTTTGGTGACCGGTATCTTGCCGTACATAGACCGGGTTGTGAATGAGGTGAACAAGTTGCGGACCTTGCCTTCCGCCCATTATTCCCTGAAAGCAGGGAAACTGCAATATATCGACGAACTCATCACCCGCATCAATGAATACAATGATATCCTGGCGCTATGGATTAAGATGCGGCAGGGTACGGTCAGCCTGAATATCGAAAGTTTCGAGCTGAATGAACTTTTCCAGACCTTGGCCAAAGGCAGACGCTCGTTCGAGTTGAAGCGTCAGACGTTCGTGGTCCCTCAGACTACGGCGGTAGTGAAGGCCGACAAGGCGTTGACGTTGTTCATGATCAATACCCTTGCCGAAAATGCCCGTAAATATACTCCCGCAGGGGGACGTATCGAACTCTCTGCAGAGGAAACGGAAACCTATGTGGAGATAGCCGTAACCGATAATGGACCGGGGCTTTCCGAAACGGATGTCAACCGCATTCTAGGGGAAAAGGTGTACGATTCCAAACAGATAGGGATGGATACAGCTATCGACACACAATCCCTGCAAAAGCAGAAAGGAAACGGCTTCGGTCTGATGAATTGTAAGGGAATCATTGAAAAATACCGGAAAACGAACGCATTGTTCCAGGTCTGTACGTTCCGGATAGAGAGTGCTCCGGGAAAGGGAAGCCGCTTTTTCTTCCGTTTGCCGAAAGGGCTCCGGCGTCTGGGAATATGGATGGGTATCCTTGTGTGCGGTATGCAAATGGGAGGATGTTCTCAGCACGCTTCCACGTCGCGGATGGCAGACTCCGGTCAGGACACGTTGCCTGTTCCCTCTGCCGTAGTTTCCTACGATAGCCTGTTGGCGATTGCCAACGACTATGCCAACCGGGTATATGACAACAACGTGAATGGTGATTATACCACTGCATTGACTTTGGCGGATAGCGTACTTTATTACATGAACAAACATTATCAGCAATATGCGGATAGTGAAGGACCTCTGGCGCGTCTGTATGGAGCGGGACAGGCCGCCGAACTGACCTGGTTGGCCAACGGATTCGATACGGATTATTACATCTTGCTGGATGTACGCAACGAAGCGGCGGTAGCCAGCCTGGCGGTCAAGGATTTCCGCCGTTACCGTTATAACAATGCTGCCTATACCACCCTCTACAAGCTGTTGAGTGAGGACAATTCGCTGGATTATTATTGCAAGCAGATGCAGCAGTCGGCCAACAACAAGCTGATAGCGTTGGCCATTTTCCTGTTGCTGGTACTTGGGGGAATAGTTGCCTATTACTTGTTATATATCCGGAAACAGTTGCGTTACCGGTACAACATGGAGCAGGTCTTTGCGGTCAACAATGCCCTCTTCCTTGCGTCGGCCGAAGCGGAGAAAGAACCGGTGTCGAGCATTCCCCACATCCTTGTGAACGGGGTGTTCAATGAACTCAACGAGTTGATACCCCTCACCAATTTGGCTTTGATGGTCTATAACGAAGAATGGAAGGCCTTCGAAACGGCTTATTACCAGGAAGTCACAGACGAGGAGCTGGAGGAACGGATGAAACGTGCCTTCGAGAAGGAGCAGGTATTCTGGTCCACCGATGCCGGCTGGTGCTTTTTGCCTTTGTGGAACGAGGCGGGAGGTGAGAAGCATTGCATCGGGTTGTTGGCTTTACAGACTTCCCGGCCCTATAATCAGGAGGAGGACCAGTTGCTGGTACAATTGATGTCCGGTTATTTGGGTAGTGTACTTTATCATACGTTGGTGACCGTGCAGGGTAAATTCCATGACATCGAGCTGGCTCAGGATGATGCACGGAGGACTTCGTTTGAGGAGAATCAGTTGCATGTACAGAATATGGTGCTTGATAATTGCTTGTCTACCATCAAGCATGAAACCATTTATTATCCGAATCGCATCAAGCAGATTGTGGACCGCCTGACGCAGGAGAATCTGGCCGGTCGGGAGGAGCAGGAACAGCTGGAGGCCATGTCGGAGCTGGTGGAATATTACAAGGAGGTATTTACCTTGTTGACTTCGTGCGCGTCGCGGCAATTGGAAGGAATCACCTTCCGGCGTTCGGATGTCAGTGTAGAAGAGCTTTCGGCCCAGGCTTTGCGTTATTTGCAACGGATGAACCGGAAACAGTCTTTCCGTTTGACGCTGGAGGTCGAGGCTGAACCGTTATGGGTGTCGGGCGACAAGGTCTTGCTGGCTTTCCTTCTGGAAAATCTGCTGGATGAGGCCATGCGTTTTCCCCGGGAAGGAAAGTTAATATTGAAAATTTATCGGACAGAAGCGTTCGTTCGTTTTGATTTTATTGATTCTCGTCGTAATTTTACGCGGTCGGAGCTGAACGAGCTGTTTTATCCGGATAAGAACCGGATGCAACAGGGAAGTCCGGGTGGGGGACTGACCGGTACTGAATATTTGGTATGCAAGCAGATCATCCGTGACCACGACGAGTTTGCCGGGCTGAGAGGATGCCGTATCAATGCCGAATCTGTGCCTGATGGGCAAGGGTTCATGGTATGGTTCACCATCCCTTACCGGGTAATCAAATGAAAAATGTATGGAAAAGTTTAAAGTAATTATTGTAGAGGATGTGAAGTTGGAGTTGAAGGGTACGGAAGAGATTTTCCGCCATGAAATTCCGAATGCAGAGGTGATAGGTACCGCTATGACCGAGGCCGAATTCTGGGAATTGCTGAAGCAGCAGACCCCTGATTTGGTGTTGTTGGATTTAGGTCTGGGGGGCTCTACCACCATCGGGGTAGACATCTGTGCCCGCCTGCACCGCGAACGTCCCGAACTGAAAGTGTTGATTTTTACCGGTGAGGTATTGAACGAGAAGCTTTGGGTGGATGCGCTGGATGCTGGAGCGGACGGAATCATCCTGAAAACCGGTGAACTCCTGACGGCGACCGATGTACAGGCCGTTATGGACGGCAAGAAGCTGGTCTTCAATTATCCGATCCTGGAGAAGATTGTAGAGCGTTTCAAGCAGACGGTGATGGCCGAACAGAGGAGGCAGGAGGCTTTCATCAATTACGATATCGATGAGTACGATGAACGCTTGCTTCGTCATCTGGCCTTGGGATATACAAAGGAAATGATCACCAACCTGAAGGCGATGCCTTTCGGAGTGAAATCCATCGAGAAACGGCAGAACGATTTGATAAACAGGTTGTTCCGCCCGGACGAACGGGTAGGGGTGAATGCTTGCCGCCTGGTGACACGTGCTTTCGAGCTCCGTATCCTGGACATCGATAACCTGGAACCGGATGAAGACTAGGCGATTCATACATCCGGCTACGGTATTCTTTCTGCTCACCCTGCTGGTGGTCTGTGTATCGTGGGTGGGGAGTATCTTTGCTTGGGAACAGGTGCAGAATCTGCTGAGCGCGGAAGGCCTGCGCTGGATGCTCCGGTATGCGGGCGATTGTTTTACGCGGTCGTCTCTGGTGGGAGCGGTGCTCCTGCTTTTTCTGGGCGGCGGACTCTGGGTAAACTCCGGCCTGCTGGAGTCATGCCGGCAATACTGGAAACATGAACGGAAGCTTTCCAGGAAAGAACGCCGGGGGCTGTTCCTGTCCTGGACAACAGGAGGAGTGTATCTGTTGCTATGGCTATTCCTGGCTTTCGGGCCGCTCAATGTGGTTCGGAGTGCTACGGGGACCCTGGCAGATTCTCCGTTGTCGGACGGTATCTGCTACGTGGTATCCTTAGGGCTGGGCCTGATGGGAGCCGTATACGGTTTCGTGACCGATTTCTACCGGAACGATGCGGATGTCGTACGGGGCATGTCGGGGCTGTTCCGCATCCTTCCGGAGTATTTCGTGACCTTGTTCTTTGTCATCCAGTTCTTTGCGGCGTTCCAGCATTCAGGCCTGTACCTGTTTTTGGCTTTGCCGGCCTCCATCTGGAAAGGAATCTATTGCGTCTGTTGTCTGTTCCCTTTATGGTATGGCAGGCCGCACAGAACTTTATGAGCGGTTTATATGTTGAACTATCAAATGATAAATGCAAATTGAAATGAAAAAAAGTATTTTTTGGGCAGCTGCCGGTCTGATGGCACTGGCTGCTTGCCAACAACAGCAAGCTGGTTTTACAATCCAGGGTACGGCGGTAGGTGCTGCCGACGGTGACACCATTTACCTGCAGAATTTCGACGGCACCAACATGGTGAAGCTGGATTCAGCCGTTGTGAAGAACGGAACGTTTGAATTCAAAGGAACTCCGGATTCACTGGTGACAAGCCGTTTTGTTACTTACATGAAGGGAGACAACCGTATGTCTACCATGCTCTTTGTGGAAGACGGAGTTATCAAGGTGACTTTGGACCCGGAAAACAGCAAGGTGTCTGGAACTCCCAACAATGACATCCTCCAGCAGTTCTCGGACACGTTTGCCGCTATCTCCAAGGAGTTGAACGAGGCTTACGAGAAGAGCCAGCAGGATTCTACCTTGACTGAGGCTCAACAGGATTCCGTGGAACTGGCACTCGACCAGAAGCAGGAAGAAGGACTTGCCAAGGTATTCGAACTGGTATCGGCCAATATTGACAAACCTGCCGGCGTATACCTGCTTTCTTCTTTCGGTCCGTCGTTCGATGTGAAGAAGGTTCAGCCGTTGTTCGAGCGTATTCCTGCCGCTTATAGCAACGATCCTGAAATCGTATCCTTGAAAGAATATGTAGATACGGCCGTAAAGACATCCGAAGGCGAAAAGTACATCGACTTTACGATGAATTCTCCGGAGGGAAAACCTGTCAGACTCTCTGATTTTATATCAAAAAATACGTACACCCTGATTGACTTCTGGGCCAGCTGGTGCGGACCTTGTAAGCGTGAAATGCCGACGGTGGTAGAAGCCTACGATAAGTATAAGAATAAAGGTTTCGGAGTGGTAGGTGTGTCATTGGACAATAATGCCGATAGCTGGAAACAGGCCATCAAGGATTTGAATATAACCTGGCCGCAGATGTCCGATTTGAAAGGATGGCAGTGTGAAGGAGCTTCGTTGTATGGCGTACGTGCCATTCCGGCAACGGTGCTGGTTGACCAGCAGGGAACCATCATTGCACGCAACCTGAGAGGAGCGGCACTGATGAAGAAGTTGGGTGAACTCATGAAATAATCCTTACAAAAAATGGAGAAGCCGTATTTTACTCCCCGCAGGAGTGTAAATGCGGCTTCTTTTTATGAAGTATGGAAAATCTCTGGAACCTGTAATGAATCCGTTTTCAGGATATTCTCGGTTTATCCGATTTTGCTGATTCTTTTCAATTTCTCTTCTTCTATCAGTTTGATTTTGCGTCCGTCGATGATGATGAGTTTTTCTGCCGCAAAATTGGACAGGGTACGGATGGCGTTCGATGTGGTCATGTTCGACAGGTTGGCCAAGTCTTCGCGGGAGAGATAGATACTCAGTGTACATTGGTCTTCTTCCACACCGTACGTGTCTTTCAGGAAGAGGAGTGACTCTGCCAGACGTCCACGGATGTGTTTCTGGGTCAGGCTTACGGTCCGTTCATCGGAGATACCCAGGTCTTTGGAGAGTTGTCTGATAAAAAACATGGACAATTCAGGGTTCTCCTGAATCAGTTTGACAATCGTCGGCATCGGAATCAGACAGATGGTACAAGGCTCGAATGCAGCGGCGGCTGTTACATAATTCTCCTCTGCAAAATAGGCCCGATAGGCAAAGTATTCATGGCTTTTGATGACACGGATAATCTGGCTACGTCCTCCCACCCCGTCTTTGTAAATCTTTACTTTTCCGCTCAGCAGGCACATGAGGTAAGTGGGCGTTTCCCCTTCGCAATAGATGTTTTCGTTTTTCTTGTATTTTTGTATGGTAAAATCTTTTGCCAGGATTTCTTTCTGCTCCTGTGTCAGTGGTTGCCACAAATCGGGGATGCTTTCGGCAATCTCGAGTTCTGTTAGTTCCTTCTTCATCATTTGCAATGTTACAAAACCGTGTTATATAGCACAAAGGTAAAATAAAAAATCGAAATAGTGGTTTTAAGGTTTAAAAAATATCATCCTAATAGCTTTTTTATTATATATTTGTCCGATAAAATAGGTAGCATTGAAGTTTATTTACCGAGTATATGGCTTTTTTTTGTTGCTATGCTGTTTTGCAGGTGTGGCAAACGCTTCGGAACCGGGAAGTAATCTCTGGTCGGAAAAGGGTATAGCCGTACCCGATTCCATCCTGGAGTTGCTGTTTCAGGGCGCAGAGACCAATTCACACCGCATCAAGGAATACCAGAGTAGCCTGTATCTGAAAGGGAAGCTTACGGTACATAAGCGTAACCGGATTATCAAATATGTACCTTCCATGTTCAAGCTGGAGAAAGACATCGACCAGTATATGCATGAATCCGTCAGCGATCTGCATTATACGGCGCCCGATATTTATGACCGGAAAGTCAGGGCGGTTTCCACTACCTTCCCGAATCCTTATGGCGAAGTGTTCGACATCATGGATTACATGAAGTTCAACCTCTACGGCTCTTCTGTGATGGAAAATAAAATCCTGTCGCCCTTGAGCCGTTCTTCCCGCCGGCTGTACCAGTATTTTCTCGAGGATGTGCTGGAGCGTTCGGACAGCCGGACTTACCACATCAAGGTAGTTCCGTTGTTTCAAAGTACCCAGTTGCTGGAAGGTCATTTCTGGATTTCCGATAAGGACTGGACCGTCAAGCACCTCGATGTACATGGAAAATATGCCTTGATTACTTTTCATTTGTCCATGCACATGGGCGAAACGGAAGAAACCCGGTTCTTGCCCCAACTCTTTAACCTGGACCTCAATTTCAAGTTCCTGAAGAATCATCTGGAGATGAACTATACCGGATGGCTCAACTACGCGAAAGTGGAACTTTTTGACCCGGATGGCACGGAATGGCTGGACCTGCAAAAGACACGTTCACATAACCTTTCCAATTCATATACGTTGACCTGCGATACGACCCAGCTGGTGCTCGACCTCGATTCCTTCAACCGGATTCGTCCGATTCCGCTGGACGGTGACGAAGAACAGCTGTACAAGAAGCGGAAAGAGCGTGTCCTGTTTCAGGCAGCCATGGATACAATCCAGAAGGCCATGCCGGTGACACGGCGCGAAAAGAATCTGGTCTTCTGGGGGCAGTTGGGCGATGCCCTGATCAGCAGTTACAACATTGACCTGTCGAAGGTGGGGAGTGTGAACTGTTCCCCGATCATCAATCCGCTGTATGTGAGTTACAGCCACCGGAACGGTATCTCCTACAAGCAGGTGTTCAAATACAACAAGTTGTTTCATGACGGCCGCCTGTTGCGTATCGTGCCTCAGATTGGCTACAATTTCACCAAGAAGGAATTGTACGCCAGTGCCGATGTGCAATATGTCTACAATCCGCGGAAACAGGGACGGGTGGAGATAAGTGCAGGAAACGGTAACCGGATTTACAGTAGTGTGGTGTTGGACCAGCTGGCCGCACAACCGGACAGTACGCTCAGTTTCGACGGGCTGGACCTGGATTACTTCAAGGATGTGTATGTCAATGTTTCCCACAACATCGAAGTGGTGAACGGTCTGCAATTGTGGACGGGTGTCGCCATGCACTGGCGATATACCAAAAGCACCCCTGAGGTGGAAGCCCGGGTCCGTTCGAAATACAATAGTTTCGCGCCTCGTCTGCGGGTGGAGTGGACACCGGGGATGTATTATTACATGAACGGCAACCGTAAGGTGAATGTCGGTTCCCGCTATCCGACCTTCATGCTCGATTATGAACGGGGGTTGCATATCCTGAACAATTCCGGAAAGTATGAACGTATTGAAGTGGCCATGCAGCAGATGATCCGCCTGAAACAGGTGAACTACATTGCCTACCGGATAGGTGCCGGATGTTTCACCAATCAGGACGACCTTTATTTCGTGGATTATGTGAACTTTGCCAACCGGAATCTTCCCCAGAGCTGGGATGATGAAATCGGCGGAACCTTCCAGATGCTGGACGGTCGCTGGTACAATGCTTCCAGCCATTACATTCAGGGGAATCTGACCTATGAATCTCCCTTTATCCTGCTTTATCCGGTTTCCCGGTTGCTTTCGTTTGTCCAGAAGGAGCGTCTGTATGCGGGTATCCTGTTTATGCCGTATCTGAATCCGTATTTCGAATTGGGCTATGGAATTGCCACCCACCTGTTCGATGCAGGTATATTCATTGGAAATGAAAAAGGTAAATTTACCTCCATCGGCTGTAAATTTACCTTCGAATTGTTCAATGATTGAACCTTTGTTCCCGTTCGGGTCATTTGCGTAGAAAATCGGCTTTCGTCCGGCACCAGTAATGTATCTTGATCTGTAAGGCCCAGAGCGGACGGCACCAGTCGAAGAGCAGGAAGAAGCAACAGGATTTCTCGCCGGTTGCCTTTGCCGTTTTCCGGAAATTGTTCATGGTTAGTACAAAGCGGAGCAACCAGAGGATAGCGATGATACCGGTATACATCCATTCATAGTACCGGATGCTCATGATGAGTCCGATGAGGGTACACAGGTGGAACAGGGCGCATGTCCAGGTCTCCAGCCCGTTCATGAACCGGGCCGCTCCGTGATAGAATTTACCGGTGACCAGTCTGTTTACCTTGTCCTCGAACCAGATGCGTTTGAAGGGAGGAACTTTCTGTTCCATGAAGCTATCCGGATGCAGGGCGACGGCTGTATTCCCGGAGTCTGCCAGGGCGTTGATGAACAGGTCGTCGTCTCCGCGTTGCAGGGTAAGTTGGTCGGCAAATCCTTTGTGGCCGTTGTACATGTTTTTCCGGTATGCCAGATTCTGTCCGATACCCATGTAGGGATGTCTGTTCAGCGCCGCTCCCAGGTAACGCATGGCCTGGAACAGGTTATCGGCCTTGACACGTTTGCCGAAAAGTCCTTTCCCGCCGGTATATCCGCAATATCCCAGTACGATGTCCGTTCCTTCCTGAAAGTGTACGGCCAGGTGTTTCAGCCATTGGTCACTAACGGGTTTGCAGGTCGGTTCCGTTACGACAATCCAGTCGTACCGGCTGGCCTTGATTCCCATGGCGATACCCAGCTTCTTGCGGCTTACATACCGGGCGGTCTGCGGAATGAAGGTGTGGTACAGGTTCGGATAATCGTTCTCCAGCAATTTCAGGATCTCCTCATCTTCGCCGGCGGACTGGTCGTTGACCACAATCACTTCGTAAGTAGGGTAATCCTGGGTCAGGATGGACGGAAGGTTCTCTTTCAGAAGCTGGCCGGAGTCCTTGGTGACGATGATGACCGAGAGGGGAGGACAGTTGTCGGGAACCGTTTCGGTCTGCGCCTGCATGCGTGAGGCTCGGTACATCTTGGCATATACGCAGAACAGGTACATCAATTGTATGAGGCAGAAAAGTCCGCAAGCGCCGGTCAGCACCTGGCAGATGAGTGTATAATCCATAGCTGTCATATCTTTCTATCTTTTGAAATTCCTTACAAAATTAGAAGAAATAGTTGAATGATGAACGTTGAAAGGGCATATAAAAACTCCTTTTCTTTCGTCGGAGCCGATAAAACGTGACGTTGGAAAGAAAAGGAGTCGTTATTTTTTCAAGAAAGGCAGGACCTTAAATCAGTTCGTCGGAGGTATATCCTTTCGGCAGGGAACGGCAGTTGTAGGCCGAAGCCATGATTTCGCCGTAGGCACCGGCTGAACGGAGGGCAATCAGGTCGCCGCGTTTGGTCTTGTTCAGGTCGATGGCCTTGCCGAACACGTCCGAGGATTCGCAGATAGGACCTACTACATCGTAAGTCTCGGTCGGTTCGTCCGAAGTGATGTTCTCTATCTTGTGATAAGCCTGGTACAGGGCAGGACGGATCAGGTCGGTCATACCGGCGTCTACAATCGCGAACTGCTTGTTTGTTCCTTGCTTGACGTAGATGACCTTGGTGATCAGGCTACCGCACTGGCCCACTACCGCACGTCCCAGTTCGAAGTGGAGGGTCTGTTGCGGACGCAGACGCAGGTGCTTGTGATAAGTCTTGAAATACTCGGCGAAGTCCGGAATCGGCTGGCGGTTCGGATGTGCGTAGTCGATGCCGAGTCCGCCGCCTACATTGATGTGCTCGACGATGATCTGGCGGGCAAAGAGCTTTTCCTGCAATTCGTTCACCCGGTTACACAGGGCGATGAAGTCGCCCATGTCCAGAATCTGTGAGCCGATGTGGAAATGCAGGCCCACGAACTTCACGTTGTTCATCGCCAGCGCGCGGTCAATGATCATGTCCATGTCCTCCATGCTGATACCGAACTTGTTTTCGGCCAGACCGGTGGTGATGTTGGCGTGTGTATGTGCGCCTACATCCGGATTGATACGGAAAGCTACACGGGCAATCTTGTTCTTGGCGGCGGCCAGTTCATTGATGACCTCCAGCTCGGGAACAGATTCAACATTGAAGCAGAAGATATCGTAGTCCAGTCCCAGGTTAATCTCCCAGTCTGTCTTTCCGACTCCGGCATATACAATCTTGCTGGCCGGAATACCTGCCTTGATGGCCGCCTTGATTTCGCCGCCGCTCACACAATCGGCGCCCAGTCCGCTTTCACGGATGATGCCCAGAATTTTCGGGTTGGCATTGGCCTTCACTGCATAGTGTACGCAGAACTTGTTGTACTTGCCACTCTCTTCCTTGATTGTCTGCAGGGTTTGTCGGAGCAGGTTCGCATCGTAATAATAAAACGGTGTTTCCAGTTCACGGAATTTATTCAAAGGGAAGATACCTTTCATAAATTTACTTGATACTTTTAAAGGGTTTTCTGAATATTGAGGTGATTAAAAAAAACGGATGATGGGCGCTCCGCGAGGCCGTATCATCCGTTTTTCTATAGTGTCAGGGTTATTTCTTGCCGTTGAAGAGCACGTCGCTCAATTCCTGGAGTGCTTTCTTCTTGTCCGATTCGCGGATCAGGAAAGAAATGTTGTAGTTACTGCCTCCGAATGAAATCATACGTACCGGAATATCCTTCATGGCGTCGAGTGCGCGGGCCTCGAAACCTACGTTTTCCCATTCTAAATCACCCACTACGCATACGATACACATGTCATGGTCAACGGTTACCGTACCGTACTTCTTCAGGTCGTTTACGATTTCGTTCAGGTGTTTCGTATTGTCTATCGACATCGATACGCCTACTTCCGAAGTGCAGACCATGTCGATGGCGGTCTGGTAGCTTTCGAAGATCTCGAATACCTTGCGCAGGAATCCGTGAGCCAGCAGCATACGGCTGGATTTGATCTTGATGGCTGTTATGTTGTCCTTGGCGGCCACTGCCTTGATTTTACCTTTTTCCGTTTCGTTGGAAATCAGGGTACCCGGGGCAGAAGGTTCCATCGTATTCAGCAGGCGTACAGGGATATTGGCATATTTAGCGGGCTGTACACAGGTAGGATGGAGAATCTTGGCGCCGAAATAAGCCAGTTCTGCGGCTTCTTCGAAGTGCAGCTGACGCACCGGAGAAGTCTTGTCCACCACGCGCGGGTCGTTGTCGTGCATACCGTCGATGTCTGTCCATATCTGGATTTCCGAAGCGTTGACGGCCGCACCGATCAGGGATGCCGTATAGTCGCTTCCACCGCGTTGCAGGTTGTCCACCTCACCGTAGGCGTTGCGGCAGATGAATCCCTGGGTGATGTAGATTTCCTGACCCGGATGGGCTTCCAGCTGCTGTGCCAGTTTCTCGCGGATGTAGTTCAGGTCCGGCTCGCTGTTCTTGTCTGTCCGCATGAAATCCAGTGCAGGCAGCAGTGTCGCCTTGATGCCCTGTTCGCACAGGTAGTTGGTCACCATGTTGGTAGAAATGATTTCTCCCTGGGCCAGAATGACCTTTTCTTCGAACAAGGTAAAGATATCTTTTGTATAGGAACGGATGTAGTCAAATACTGATTTGACAAACTCCAGTGTCTTCTGTTTATATTCTTCCGTAGAATAAAGCTCATCAATGTGCTGTTTGTACTTGGCCTCCAGATTATTGATGATTTCATTCGCACCTTCAGGATTTTTCTTGTACAGATAATCCGAAATTTCAACCAACGTGTTCGTTGTACCCGACATGGCAGACAGAACTACAATTTTCTGTTCTCCGTCAGTAATCAATTTGGCCACATCTTTCATTCTTTGGGCAGAACCTACCGATGTACCTCCAAACTTTAAAACCTTCATTTTACGTTTCGAATTTTAAATGTTCTTATTATTATATTTCAGTTTGCAAATGTAAGAATAAAAATGCAGATGTCTGATATTTTTGTTCTTAAATTCACGTATTCTTTTAAAATTTTAGCCTTCTGTCACCGGAACGAGGCGATGGCTCTCACAACGGTATACTTTTCCGGGGTATTCTCCCAGCAGGTTCAGGTTGTGGGTGGTCATGATGATGGCCGACCCCTGGGCGCAGATTTCGCGCAGCAGTTCCACAATCATCCGTCCGGTCTCCACGTCCAGGTTACCCGTCGGCTCGTCGGCCAGCAGGATTTCCGGTTTGTTCAGGATGGCCCGGGCGATGACGATACGTTGCTGCTCGCCGCCCGATAGTTCGTTCGGCATCTTGTAGCCTTTGTTCTCCATGCCCACCTGCTTCAGGACTTCGTTGATGCGTTCCTCTATCTCATACTTCCGTTTCCATCCCGTAGCCTGGAGGACAAACTTCAGGTTGTCGTGTACGGTGCGGTCGGTCAGGAGCTGGAAATCCTGGAACACGATGCCCAGTTTGCGGCGTAGGGGAGCGATGTGTTTCCGTTTCAGCTTGCGCATGTTGTTCCCCAATACGGTCGCCTCACCTTCGGCTATCTCCAGTTCCCCGTAGATGGTTTTCAGGAAGGTGGATTTTCCGCTTCCTACTTTCCCGATGAGGTAGACGAACTCTCCTTTCTGGAGTTCGAAGTCGACCCCCTTCAGTACACCGAGTTCCTGCTGGTTGATGTCTACACCTTTATACGAAATAAGTACTTGCTCTTCCATCGGTTATCAGTGTTTTTTCCAGGATGGGCTGTGGCGTTCTTTCAGCTCGCGGGCCAGGTCTTCGATGCGGTATCCTTTCGAGGTCAGCAGGACGATGAGGTGATACAGCAGGTCCGAGCCTTCGTAAATCAGGCGTTCGTCGGTACCGTTGCACGCCTCGATGACGGTTTCTACGGCTTCTTCGCCCACTTTCTGGGCCATCTTGTTCACGCCCGACTTGAACAGGCTGGTGGTGTACGAGCCTTCCGGCATCTCTTCGTAGCGCTTGTCGATGAAGTCCTGTAGCTCTTTCAGGAACATGATGTCCTGTTCGTTCTTGTCGCCCCAGCAGGTGTCTGTACCCGTATGGCACACCGGACCCACCGGGTTCACCATAATCAGCAGCGTGTCGTTGTCACAATCGGCCTTGATGGACACCACGTGCAGGAAGTTGCCGCTCTCTTCGCCCTTGGTCCACAGGCGGTTCTTGGTACGGCTGAAGAAAGTCACCTTTCCGGTCTCTACGGTTTTCTGGTAGGCTTCCTGGTTCATGAAGCCCAGCATCAGTACCTTCTGGGTACTGTTATCTTGTATGATGGCCGGTATCAGGCCGTTCATTTTCTCGAAATCCAATTCCATGGTTGTATGTCTTTTTAAGTTATAATCTTACGTTGATTCCTTCGTTGCAAAGATAATGCTTTAATTCGGGTATCGGAATTTCTCCGAAGTGAAAAACGCTGGCCGCCAGTGCCGCGTCGGCTTTCCCCTCGAGGAACGCGTCGCGGAAGTGTTCTTTCTTTCCGGCGCCTCCCGAAGCGATGACCGGAATGCTGAGCAGGTCGCTGAGTTCGGCCAAGGCCTGGTTGGCATACCCTGTCTTCACCCCGTCATGGTCCATGCTGGTGAACAGGATTTCGCCGGCTCCGCGGTCGTTCACTTCCCGGGCCCATTCCATCAGGTAGCGGTCCGTTTCCACCCGTCCGCCGTTCAGGTAGCATTTCCAGCCCTTCTCGGTCTGCCGGGCGTCGATGGCCACCACGCACACCTGCGAGCCGAAATGGCGGGCGATGTCGTCCACCAGTTGCGGGTTCCGGATGGCGGCGGAGTTGATGGACACCTTGTCGGCACCGGCATTCAGCAGGCGGTCTACGTCTTGAAGCTCGTGGATGCCTCCACCTACCGTAAACGGGATGCTGATTTCGGCGGCTATCCGCTTCACCAGTTCGGTGAATGTCTTCCGTCCCTCGTGGCTGGCGGTGATGTCCAGGTACACCAGTTCGTCGGCTCCCTGTTCGCTATAGGCTTTCCCCAGTTCTACCGGGTCGCCCGCCTGGCGCAGGTTCACGAAATTGGTTCCTTTCACGGTTTGTCCGTCCTTGATGTCCAGACAGGGGATGATACGTTTGGCAAGCATAATCAGATGGAATTAAAGGAAACGTTTCAAATCGGTTAACGAAATCCGCCCTTCGTACAAGGCCTTGCCGAAGACGACGGCCGGTATGCCGGCTTCGTCCAGGGCGATGATGTCATCGATGGAGCTGACCCCGCCGCTGGCTATCAGGTGCAGGTGCGGGTGTGCTTCCATGATTTCCCGGTAAAGCGGAACGGAAGGCCCTTCCAGCATGCCGTCCTTGCTGATGTCGGTACAGAGCACGCGGGTGACACCTTTCTTTATATAGTTGTCCAGGAAAGACATCAGTTCCAGCGAGCTTTCTTCTTTCCAGCCGTTGGTGGCTATCTTCCCGTCCTTGGCGTCGGCTCCCAGGATAATCTTCGGGGCGCCGAACTGGTTCAGCCATTTTTCAAACACTTCCGGCTGCTTCACGGCGATGCTGCCCAGGGTAACCATCTCGGCACCGTTGTCGAAAGCGATGGCCAGGTCGTTGCTGGTCTTGATTCCGCCACCGAAATCGATGATCAGCGAGGTCCGCGAGGCAATCTGCTCCAGGGTGCGGTAGTTGACGATGTGATGCGAAGCGGCACCGTCCAGGTCCACCACATGCAGGCGTGTCAGCCCGTGGGCTTCGAATTCCTTGGCTACCTCTACCGGATTCTCGTTGTATACTTTCTTTGATTCATAATCACCTTGGGAAAGGCGCACGCATTTCCCTTCAATAATATCGATGGCTGGTATTAATTCTATCATATCGGATGTTGTCAGTTTTAAAGGTTCAGGAAATTGGTCAGAATCCGTTCGCCTGTCTTTCCGCTCTTTTCCGGGTGGAATTGCGTGGCGTAGAAGTTGTCCTTCTGGATGGCCGCGCTGAACGGATGGATGTATTGGGTCTGTGCTGCCGTACATTCGTTGACAGGTACGTAGAAACTATGGACGAAATAGACGAATTCTTCCTTGTCGAAACCTTTGAACAGGTCCCCCCGTGTCTCGGTCAGTGTATTCCATCCCATGTGCGGTACCTTGTCCTCGTGCTGCTGGGGGTGAAAACGCTTCACATCGGTCTGGAAGATGCCCAGACAGTCTACATCGCCTTCTTCCGAATGGCTACACATCAGCTGCATGCCCAGGCAGATACCCAGCACGGGCTGCTTCAAGTCCTTGATCAGCTGGTCCAGTCCGGTCCGGCGGAGGTAATCCATCGTGGTGGCTGCTTCGCCTACGCCCGGAAAAATCACTTTGTCGGCTCCGGTCAGTTCTTCGGCATCGGCGGTAATCACGGGTTCCACTCCCAGGCGTCGCAGGGCATAATCTACAGAGAAGATGTTTCCTGCATTGTATTTGATGATTGCAACTTTCATTTTTCTTTCTTTTTGTGTCGTATAGCACATTTTTGCAAAAGTAACAAAATATTGGCATTCTCCTACGCAATCTTACAAAAAGTTGAGGGAGCCCGCTCTTTTTCTGTTCTTCCGATATTTGTTTATCGCGGGATTACGGACCGTGCGTCCCTGTTTGGATAGGGGAACGATTGAAGCCTTATCAATTTTTTTCAAAAAAAAGTGATGAAAACGCTTGCAGGTTCCGGAAAAATGCCTACCTTTGCAACCGCAATCGAGAGAGAAAGCAACTATACAAACATTCATTTAGGTGCGTTAGTTCAGTTGGTTAGAATACATGCCTGTCACGCATGGGGTCACGGGT
>ENA-OPVK01000027-OPVK01000027.1-human-gut-metagenome-genome-assembly--contig:-NODE-27-length-127163-cov-21.529754_pt1 | contig 127163 bp, 107 predicted proteins | sample MGYA00241495_ERZ501982 | MGnify/ENA primary metagenome ERZ501982 (study PRJEB25962, sample SAMEA2042002) | human gut metagenome | biome: human gut; feature: human-associated habitat; material...
GTGAAAAATCTGACATGGCAAAATCCTGAGCAACTTTTTGTTGCTCAGGTACTTATAAATAAAGTTAAATCAAAGTGTTGCGGAATTAAGGTTACTCTCTTTTCAGCAACACTTTCAGCGAGGGCAGCGACGCGCAAGACGAGAGCGGAATATACCTGGGCGCCAGTTGGACACCTTCTTCCAAATTCAACCTGATGGGCTATGCCGACATAGCTTACTTTCCCTGGGCTAAATACATGGCTTCCGCCGCCTCCCACGCATTCGACAGCATGGTGTCCGCCACTTACCACCCTGGCGATTTCTCGTTCTTTTTCCGCTACCGATACAAGATGAAGGAACGGGATAACGCCGACAAAACCGCATTGGAATACCGCAAGGAGCACCGCACGAGACTATCCGCCGCCTACGCGGGAACGCGATTCACGGCCAAGACGCAATATGACGCCAGCCTCAGCCAGTTTGACGGCAACAGCTTTGGATGGATGGCGACGCAACAAATGGGATATACTTATCGCTGGCTGAGGGTGGATGGCACACTCGGATACTTCCATACCGCTGACTACGACAGCCGTGTCTATACCTACGAGGCAGGTACACTCTACACGCTCAACTTCACGTCTTTCTATGGCGAGGGCATACGCTATGCCGCCAGGCTGCGGGCGGAGCTGGGCGAACATTGGCTCATCATCGCCAAACTGGGAGTAACTGACTACTTCGACCGAGACCACATCTCCAGCGGATACCAACAAATCAACCAAAGCTCGCAAACCGACCTGGACATACAAGTGCGCTGGAAGTTCTGACAGGTCTACCAGGGTTCGCCCTGGTAAGCGACATGGTTCATGGTGAGCGCGAAGGTATATCGGCGCAAATAAGACTCCGAAAGATAAACATAACCTCCCTCGCCCCACGCTACGCCCTGGCTGTTCTTGCAGCGATAATAGATCTCTCCGTCCCTGTGCGTCAAACCTACAATGGCAAAGGCATGGTCAAGAGTGAGCGACAAACGCTCAAAAGACAGCTGGCGCAGAGAAGCCTCTTCGCCAGAGGGAGAGGGCGACTCTACCCACCCTGCCCGCCTGTGACGGAAAGCCGCGTTGGTAGTGTCCCCCTCCCAACAAACGGCATGGCCCGACTCCACGGCCTTCCTCAAATGGTGCGTCAAGCTATCCAACGGCAGGTTCAACGTAACCATTTGCCCCAACTCCAAAGGATAGGAACAAGCGGGAGAGTTCGCATGAAGTTCCCCGAAAGGCAAGGAATGGAAGCTCACCAAACGCAGGTACTCATCGGGGGAGCATACGCTACGGGCAAACTCACCAGGCGTATAGTCCGCGCCTAGGAAGTGCACCCTGTCGGCGGGGAGATAACCCATGGCGCGGTCGAGCACGTCGTCTATCCGCCGGGAAAGCTGGCTAAGCGTAGTGGGACGTTTCCTTGCCCCTTCTATCACCGATTGCAACTTTCTCACGGTCACTGACTGCTGGTAGCCGTCACGTTCAGGATAGGAGTCGTAGGGATAAAGCCCATAGGTAGACAAAAGATGTATCCCCACAGGCACTGGGCAGGAAAGATGTTCGGGGAGAGATTGCCCCGAGAAGTACGCGGACAAAGCCTGTTCCTTGAGCCAGCATCTTACCAGATAGGGGGCGGACAGGTTGACGGAGTCTCCACGGGAAAGATGCTCGGCCTCCAGCGTAGCCAACAGCGCGTAGACGCTCCCCATACCCCCGCCGGGATAATCTTTCACGGGCGTGGCTGGAATGATAAGCCCTTCCCCGCGAGGGGCTTGCCGCTTCTTGGCTTCCCGGCATCCGCACAGAGAAACCAGGAGCGTCAGCATACCTATTATTATAATGGTGTTTCTACTCATTTCTTTGCAAAGTTACGAATTTTTCCGTAATTTCGCGGCATGAACGAGACATTAGACGCTTTCGAGATAATGGCGCCCGTGGGAAGCAAGGAGTCGTTGGCCGCGGCCATACAGGCTGGAGCCGACTCTGTATATTTCGGCGTTGGACAACTGAATATGCGCTCCCATTCAGCCAACCACTTCAATATCACGGACCTGAGAGAGATAGCCCAGACTTGCTCGGAGCACGGCATCAAGACCTACCTTACCGTCAACACGATCATTTACGATGAGGATTTGACGGCCATGCGCGAGATTATAGATGCCGCCGTGGAAGCGAGAATCTCCGCCGTGATAGCAAGCGACGTAGCGGTGATGGACTATTGCCAGCGCAAAGGAATGGAAGTTCACCTCTCCACCCAGCTCAATATCTCCAACATTGAGGCCTTGCGTTTCTACGCCCGCTTCGCGGATGTGGTGGTCTTGGCCAGGGAACTCAACCTGGACCAGGTGGCGGAGATACACCGGCAAATAGAGGAACAAGCCATCCGCGGCCCCAAAGGAGAATTGATACGCATAGAAATGTTCTGCCATGGAGCCTTGTGCATGGCCGTGTCGGGCAAATGCTACATGAGCCTGGCCAACGCCAATCGCTCCGCCAACCGGGGGGAGTGTGTACAGATATGCCGCAGGAGCTACATTGTTACCGATGCCGAGACGGGCAACCAACTGGAGATAGACAACAAGTATATCATGAGCCCGAAAGACTTGAAAACCATTCGCTTCATGGACCGCATGATGAAAGCGGGTGTCAGGGTATTCAAGATAGAGGGCAGAGCCCGCGGACCGGAATATGTCTACACCGTGGTGAAATGTTACAAGGAAGCCATCAAGGCCGTGTTGGATGGCACTTTCACCGAGAAGCGCAAGGACGAATGGGACAAGCGGCTGGCCACGGTGTTCAACCGAGGTTTTTGGGACGGATATTACCAAGGACAGACTTTAGGGGAATGGAATAAGCATTACGGTTCCGCCGCCACTGAAAAGAAAGTATTGGTAGGTAAGGTTATCAAGTATTTCTCCAAGCTGAACGTGGCCGAGGTTTCGGTGGAAGCCGCCGAGATAAGCCTGGGCGAAAGCCTGCTTGTCACTGGTCCCACAACTGGCGTGATGTACTTAAACGCTGAGGAAATAAGATATGAGCTGAAGCCCATCAACAAGGCAGAGAAAGGCTGGCGGGTATCCATACCCGTAAAAGGTAAGGTAAGACCCAACGACAAGCTCTTCAAGATAGTGAAAACAGAAAACGAAAAATAGCGAAATGACAATCAACGAACTGCAAGACGAAGTCATAGAGGAGTTCGAGGACTTCACGGACTGGATGGACAAATACCAGATGCTCATTGACTTGGGCAATGAATTGACACCTCTTGACGAGAAGTACAAGACAGAGCAAAACCTGATAGACGGCTGCCAAAGCCGCGTGTGGATACAATGCGACTGCCAAGACGGGTTATTAATATTCACGGCAGACAGCGACGCGCTTATCGTGAAAGGCATTATCGCGCTGCTGTTAAAGGTTCTCAGCGGACATTCCCCAAAAGAAATTCTCGATGCGGAACTATACTTCATAGACCGCATAGGACTGAGAGAGCACCTGAGCCCCACCCGCAGCAACGGACTGCTGGCCATGGTGAAGCAAATACGCGCCTATGCCGTGGCCTACCAAGCGAAACAAGAGGAGGCGCAAGCATGAGGAAATTACGTACGGTGGAAATGCGCCGCCTGTCGCTGGAAGATTTCCATCAGGCGGAAAAGCTGCCCCTCATCGTAGTGCTGGATGACGTAAGGTCGCTCTACAATGTAGGCAGCGTGTTCCGCTCCTGCGACGCGTTCCGCGTGGAAGCCATCTATCTTTGTGGCATCACCGCCACTCCTCCCCACGCGGAAATACACAAGACCGCCCTGGGAGCCGAGGACAGCGTGAGCTGGAAATATTTCCCATCGGCCATGGAAGCCATAGAAGACCTTCGTGCGCGCGATATATATATATATGGTGTAGAGCAAGTGGAAAACTCCACCAAACCGCAAGACCTCGTTCTGCGACCAGGCCAACGTTACGCCGTTATATTGGGCAATGAGGTGAAAGGCGTTCACCAAGAAGTGATTGACCAATGTGACGGCTGCCTGGAGATACCGCAATATGGCACCAAGCACTCCCTGAACGTGAGTGTCACGGCAGGTATCATTGTTTGGGAGTTCGCCAAGCGCTATTTCTCGCCGCCCAAGAACCAGTAAGCGGCATAATAGCTCACCGCGCCTACTATCAATATGATAATAATCAAGCTCATCGCTATTATCAGGGGGGGGGACGATGACTGTATGCCCCCTTTGTTCTTTTAACGTTATAGGAACCAAGTTATTGCCTCCCCTGCCGGAGATTTTTTGGCATGCCCTCACGGAATTCCATGCGGAACTTCCGTAATCCGTCTACACCGCTTTCATTATTTTTTCCTATCTTCGCGGATGTAAACTCTAAATACTTTATAGACTATGATGAACAATTTCGATTACATGACCCCTACCAGGTTGATATTCGGTAAGGACGTGGTCAACCAGTTACCCGAGGTGATGGGCGCCATTGGCAGGCGCATGTTGCTGGCTTATGGCGGTGGCAGCATCAAGCGTATGGGCCTTTATGACAAGGTAAAGGAACTGATGAAAGATTTCGAGGTATATGAGCTGAGCGGCATAGAGCCCAATCCTCGCTACAATCCCAGCGTATTGGACGGCGTGCGCATCTGCAAGGAAAAGAACATTGAGGTCATCCTGGCGGTAGGTGGCGGTTCAGTGCTTGACTGCACGAAAGCCATCGCGGCCGGGGCTTTATACGACGGAGACCCCTGGGACCTTATCACGAAAAAGGTGCCCACCAAGGCAGCCTTGCCCATCGTGGACATCATCACCCTGGCGGCGACAGGAAGCGAATATGACTGCGCCAGCGTCATCTCCCGCACCGAGACCAATGACAAAGTGGGATATCTTGACCCGCATATCTATCCCGTCTGCTCTTTCATGGATCCCACTTATACCTTTACGGTAAACGCGAAGCACACGGCCGCCGGCGTGGCTGACGCTTTCAACCACGTATTGGAGCAGTATTTCTCCAGGCCCAACAACACTGTCAGCGATGGATTCTGCGAGACTTTGATGAAAACCTTGATAAAGTTCGCTCCCATCGCTATCGCAAAGCCAGACGATTATGACGCGAGAGCGGAAATTATGTATGCCGCCACCTTTGGCTGCAACGGCCTGCTGGCACTGGGCACCACGCACTCCGGTTGGCCCATGCACGGCATAGAGCACGCCCTCTCAGCCTATTATGACATCACCCACGGAGAAGGTCTTGCCATCATCACCCCTCGCTGGATGCGCCACGTCCTCAGCGAGAACACCATAGACCGCTTCGTAAGTTATGGCACCAACGTATTTGGCATCTCCGCGGAACTCACTCCAGCGGAGATAGCGGAGCAAGCCATACAAAAGACCTACGATTTCTTCCTCTCCTTGAATATTCCCATGACGCTGCATGAGGTAGGAATAGACGACAGCAGATTGGAAGAAATGGCCCATCACATCGCGGTCAACGAGGGATTGGACAAAGCCAGCAACTTCGTCCCCCTGACAGAAGGTGATATCCTCAGCATACTAAAGGCTTCGCTCTAAAGCGAGACCTTTCCTATTATCCCTAAATTTATTTCATATCTTCCCTGGCCAGACGAACATGGGTCGTCAGCCAGGGAAGATTTGCGTAACACTATCATTGCCAAACCATAGAGGCGTGCCGCGCCTCCACTAACAAGGACGGAACAAACAAAAGAATGTCCATCTCCTGCCAAGAGATGGACATTCCCGCAAAACACCTAATTGCCAGGGGACTGCGGATTTATCCCCAAAAAACTTCGCCAACAAAAAGCCCGTTCCGTTGACACTCCATGCAAAAATAAATAACGTGAGTTCGATGAAATATAAGTGTTTGAAGATTTGGTGATTAGCGAAAATTGCTGTAACTTTAACCTGAGTTCGACGAATTCCACTTTATGTGCACAGCCTTGTTATTGCCAAACTGTAGAGACGCATTCTTGCGTCTCAGCCAGCTGCCAAGTCTTCGCGACAGGCGATTTTATTCGGCAATCTTGCTTGCTGAGACGCAAGAATGCGTCTCTACAAGTTTTCGTCGAACTCACGAACGCTATAATAGGTGTTGGGGCAGGTGGTTTTGTTTTATCGTATTGCCCGCATCTGGGATAAGATAACGGAAGTTTACAACGAGTGTCTTAACGGATATTATAAGATTATCCATCTTGCGGATGGGGATGTTTCCCCAACACGCAAGATGGATTTTTGTTTCTCTGCCCCATTTAATCAAGAGCGGGCTGAGCAACTTGCTGGTTTTCCTTCAACTCGCGATAGAGTCCGTCCACGATACTGTCCGCCAAGGAGATGTTGGGCACCAAGATGGTATCGCACTTCAAGAACTCCGCCGCCTTGAGAAATATCTCGGCGGCGGGAATAATCACGTCCGCCCGGTCTTCCTTGAGATTGAAGGAGATAATGCGTTCTTCTACGCTCAAGGGCTTTAACATCTCGTACATGTGGCGCAGATCTGTCACGCTGAGTTGTTGCTTCTTGCCTTTCCCGTCATGGGTGAGCTTGTAAAGCCTGTTGATATTACCGCCAGAGCCTATAATCCTGATGTTGTCATACTTCACGGCGAAGTCACGCAATTCCGACTCAAATTGCTTGATGGTCTCAGGTTTCACTTTATCACTCAAACAACGAAGCGTACCTATATTATAGGAGTGGCTCTCGGCCAACTGGCCATCGTGGATAAGAGAAACCTCGGTAGAGCCTCCGCCCACGTCGATGTAAGCGAAGTTGCCCATGTTGCTGTCTGTCTTTTCCAACAAGTTGTTATAGAGCAGATGGGCTTCCTCCTCTCCCTTGATGATGTCGAGGACAATACCCGTTTCCTTCTCTATCTTTCGCAATACCTTTTTGCCATTCTCGGCATCACGCATGGCCGAAGTGGCGCAAGCGCGATAGCGCACCACGCGGTTGAGCTTCATGAACTGCTTGAAGCCCTTGAGCATGTGGAGCATCATGCGCTCTCGTTCCTTCGACACCTTGTCGAGCGCGAATACATCCTTACCCAAACGCAAAGGCACACGGATGAACATGACTTTCTGGATGCGTTCTTCTTCCGGCGCATTGTCATCAAACTTCTTGATGAGCAAGCGAGCGCCATTTGAGCCAATGTCTATAGCCGCCAAGTTAACTGGCCCTTGGGTCAAGTCAATGGCTTTCATTTCTTGCTTAGTTCCCATTTTCGTTTTCAGCTAAATATGCCTTGTATAATTCTTCTTGCGAACGGAAATACTCCCCTTTCTGTATCTCATTGGTGCCTTTCCCGTCTACCACACGGGCATTGGTAGTATCTTTCAGACCGTATTCCACGGTGCGTAACAAGTCTGCCCGCAAAGCCTCATCATATACGGGGGTCATCACCTCTATGCGGTTAAGCAGATTGCGAGGCATCCAGTCCGCGCTGCCAAGATAATAGCGTGGATTGCCGCCATTGCAGAAAATCAAGATGCGAGAATGCTCCAGGTATCTGTCAATAATGCCCACACACCGAATGTTCTCGCTCAGTCCTGGAACACCTGGCACCAAAGAGCAGTTGCCCCTGATGAGTATGTCTATCCTGACTCCCGCGCAGGAAGCGTGGTAGAGCTTGTTGACTACTTCCGGCTCCGTAATATGGTTAATCTTGATTTTCACCCAGGCCTCCTTGCCTGCCTGGGCATTCTTTATCTCTGTATCCAACAGGCGGAGTATCCTCGACTTCATGGAGTTAGGAGATACCATCAACTCCTGGAAACGTACCTGCGAGAAAGGCCTGTCTATAAAGTTGAACACCTTGGCCACCTCGTTGACAATGCGGGGACGCGCTGTCATCATCATATAGTCGGTATAGATCTTGGCGTTTCCCTCGTGGAAGTTACCAGTGCCTACGCAGGCGATATTGCCTTTCTTTGACTCCAGGTAAAGCAACTTGGAATGTATCTTCAGTCCCTCCACGCCGAAAATGACGTTGACGCCCTCTTCCTGCATACGCTTGCTCCACTTGATATTACTTTCCTCGTCAAAGCGAGCCAGGAGTTCTACCACGGCCGTAACTTCTTTCCCGTTACGGGCGGCGGTGATAAGAGCCTTCACCACCTTGGAATCCTTGGCCAGACGATAGAGCGTGGTCTTGATGACCTTCACCTCCGGACGTATGGCCGCTTCTTGCAGCACGCGGATGTAACTGTTGAAACTATGGTAGGGGACATGGATAAACAAGTCACGTTGGCGAATGAGATCCAACACGCTTTCATGTACCTTCAAGAACTCAGGGGGCATGATTTGCGGCCACTTGGGATACCTGAGCTCCTCATGGCCACAAGCGGGAAAAGACATCAGGTCTTTATGGTTCTGGTATCGGCCACCGGCCAACATAGTGTCCCATTCCGTGGCGGATATGCGGTCTTTTATCTTCTTGAGCGCTTCCTTGGGCATGGCTTTATCATAAAGCAGGCGTACCGCCTCTCCTCTACGACGACTGTCTACGCCCGCGGCCACTTTTTCCACCGTGCTATATTCAAACTCGTTCTCTGTGTCGAGATCCATCTCGGCATCCTTGGTGAACTTAAAGGAGAAAGCCCTGAACTGACTCTCCTTGAAGCCTATGAATATCAAGGGGAGGCAATAGCGCACCACGTCGTCCAGGTACATGATATTATCGAAGCCCTCACTGGAAGGTATCTTCTGCCAACGCCCATATACCCTGTCGGGAACCTTGATGATGGCGTACTTAGGTTTATCTCCCTCACTTTTCCCGCTTTTCTCCACCAAGAGGTAGATACGGTTGTCCTCTAGCGAGGAGAGATCTTTTATCTCCGACAGCCAAATAGGATTCACCGAACCGTTGAGCTTCTCGTAGAAAAAGGTGGTGAGATATTTCTTTTGTTCCTCATTGAGTTGCATCTCATTGACAATCCTTATCTTGTGAAGCGCCAACTCTCCCAGCACCCGATGCACGGCCTCTGTATACTCCTGGCTATAAGTCTCGTTGAGCAAGTTGATGGTCTTCAAGCTTTTCTTGATTTGGTTGCGCATAGACTTGGTGATGCCATCCCTTGCCAACAGGCGATTGAGCGATGCCACTCGCACCCGGAAAAACTCGTCAAGGTTATTGGAATAAATGCCCAGGAACGACAAGCGTTCCAGCAAAGGCACATACTCCTTCCTGCCTTCTTGCAGGATGCGATGGTTGAAATACATCCAACTCACGTCGCGGTCCACATAGTTTTCCTTTTTCTTCCCTTCTTTGCCCATCTTGTTTGATAAATAATAAGGTTATTTAGTTGAGGTTTCTTCCATGACTGGTTCCTTACGTTCCTTTTTCTTTTCTTTCTTGTCCTTTCTTTCCTTCTTGCTCTCCTTGGCTATTTTCTTCACGCTGGCTTCTCCTTCGCCGCCTTCCTCTACAATGAGAAAATCCGTATCTTCATTGATAAAATGAAGCGCTTTCATAAAAGCCTTGGCGCAACCGGCGGGCACCATAATATTATGTAGCCTATCGCAATCGGAAAAGATATTACGGGCTAAATGCTTGGGAGACCCTTTGAAGGTAATGGTCTTCAGGTTATCACACTCCGCGAAAGCGTAGGCCTTGATGGTGTTGACGCTAGCGGGTATCACCACGTTATCCAAATTGTCACAATCAAAGAAAGCGTCCTTCTCTATCTCCCTGACTGTATCCGGGATGATCACTTCCCGCAAGTTTTTCTTCTGCTTGAAAGCCATCTCCCCAATTACCGTTACCCCTTCGGGGACGCTTACGCACTCCAAGTCGGTGAGACAATATACCAAGCGAGACCTGTCGGCCGTCAGCACCAAATCCCCGTCAAAATCAAAACTGTCACTTCCTACCTTCTGCAAAGCGAGATTCAACACCAAGTTGTCAAACTTACTTTCTTTCTTGGGATTCTTCTTCAGGATCTCAAGAATCGCTTTTTTACTCTCCTTCATAACCTATTATATTTATGTCGCGAAGATAGGAAAAATCATCGTAAAAGAGGTTACAAAACCATTAAAAGTTGCCACTCCCACGTGGTGAAACACAATTGTAACATCTGTGTCGCTGTTTAGAAACATGGAAGTGATTACTTCGCGGCAGGAACATAAAACATCCCATGGCAAGACAATTGTTTTTAGCGTGTTTATTCCTGTGCTTTGGCTATCAAACCCAAGCGCAGGAATCTGACAAAGTAGACAGGACACCTCAACTGCATGGCACGTTGAGGGGTAAATATGAATACCAGACCAGTGAGGGCGAAGGCAGGTTTGAGGTCCGCACGGCTCGTGTAAGTCTTACCGGCAACCTGACATCCATCGTAAGTTACAAGGCGGAGATAGACTTGTGCGACGAAGGCAAAATCAAGATGTTGGATGCCTATACCCGCCTGAAGCCTTGGAAAGGTTTCCAATTCACCATAGGCCAGAAGCGAGTGCCCTTCACCATTGACGCGCATCGCTCTCCACACGAGCAGTACTTCGCCAATCGCTCTTTCATCGCAAAGCAAGTTGGCAATGTGCGTGACGTGGGCGCGGAGATAGCCTACCAATGGCACGTTGGCTTCCCCATCATCTTGGAGGCAGGCGTGTTCAACGGCTCTGGCTTGACAGAGCAAAAGGACTTCTGGACCAATAGCGTCAACTTCTCCGCCAAAGCCCAGTTCTTGTTGCCCATAGGCCTGAATGTCGTGATGAGCGCGCAAAAAATCAAGCCCGACCATGCGACCATCATGATGTATGACGGGGGCCTGACTTACCATAAAGGCGGTTTCATCGCGGAGGCAGAATACTTATACAAGCACTATGGCGATAACGCTTTCAAGGACGTGCACGCTTTCGATAGTTTCGTTAGCTACGACATCCCCATACGCCGCAGCCTCATCACGAAAATATCTCCCCTGATCAGATACGACTTCATGACCGACCATTCGGACGGCATGCGCTATCTGGACGGAGAGGAAAACGAGGAGGGAGAGCTGATTATCAACGACTACAAGCGCAATCGTATCACGGGTGGCGTAACCATCAGCCTGGCCAAGCCTTTCGTGAGCGACATACGTATCAACTACGAGAAGTATTTCTATCACGAGGACGCTTTGGCCAAGACCTCGGAAAAAGACAAGTTCGTGATAGAGTTTGTCACCCGCTTCTAAGCGAGGAGAAGAAATTATCCTTGCTCCGTGGCGAAAGAATAAGAAATAAATCTTAAATTTGCAATTGCAAAACCTATATAGCATGGAAGAGAACCAATACCGGATATTAGTGGTTGACGACGAGCAGGATCTTTGCGAGATCTTGAAATTCAATCTTGAGACAGAAGGCTACGCGGTAGACACAGCCAACTCCGCGGAGGAAGCCTTGGGCAAAGGCATTACTCAATATAACCTGCTGCTGCTGGATGTAATGATGGGGGGCATGTCGGGTTTCTCCATGGCGAAACAACTGAAGAAGTCTCCCGACACCGCCAACGTGCCCATCATATTCCTGACGGCCCGAGACACCGAAAACGATGTGGTGACAGGCTTCAACCTAGGCGCTGACGATTACATCTCGAAACCTTTCTCCATCAGGGAGGTATTGGTACGCGTGAGGGCTATCCTGCGTCGCACCCAAGACCATAGCGGCAACCAGCCACAGGTACTTTCCTATCAAGGCCTGGTGATGAATCTCGACAAAAAGACCGTTACCATAGATGGGGAGGAAATACCTTTCACCAAGACGGAATTTGAGCTGCTGGAGCTTCTCTTGCAAGAGAAAGGACGTGTCTTCTCGCGCCAAGAATTGATAGATCGCATTTGGCCGAAGGACGTGTTGGTGCTAGACCGCACGGTGGACGTGAACATCACCCGGCTGCGCAAGAAGATTGGCAGGTTCTCCAAATGCATAGTCACCCGATTGGGATTTGGTTATTACTTTGACGCATAGAAATAAGAATTAAGTCAAATGAAGAAAATCTCCGCGGGGAAAAAACTTTTCTTGAGCGTAACGGGCATCTTCCTGCTGTTCGCCGTGGCTTTTATCGTCTTCCAACATCAACGGGAACGACAATACAAGATGGATTCCATCACCCAAAGCTTGCAAAGCTACAATGTCGCCATGGCAGGTACGCTACGCATGCTGGGAAAATGGGACGAGACCACCTTGACACGCTATATCAAGGGACATCCCATGGAAGGACTGCGCGTGACTGTCATCCGTAAAGACGGCAAGGTAATCTTCGATTCCGAGGAAAAAGACTATGCCAATTTCACGAGCCACGCCAACCGTCCCGAGATTCTGGAAGCCAAGAAGAAAGGCGTTAGCTCTTTCGACGTAAGGGAAAGCAGTACGCTCAGCCAGGAGTATTGCTATTCGGCCACCTATTTCGACAAGGAAGGTATATATATCCGTTCTGCCCTACCCTATGACAGCAGCCTGACGGAATACCTGCAGGCGGATATCCACTATGTGTGGTTTACCCTTGTGGTGTTCTTGCTCCTGACTTTTGTGCTCTATCGCTTCGTCAACAGGCTCGACGCGCATATCATCAAGTTGCGCCTTTTCGCCTACCGGGCCGACAGGAACGAAAGCTTGGAGACAGAAGACCTGGCGGATTTCCCCGACGATGAACTGGGAGAGATAGCCGAACGCATCGTCAAGATATACAAGCGCCTGCAAAACTCCCGGAGGGAGCAAGGCGTATTGAAGCGGCAACTTACCCAGAACATCGCGCATGAGCTGAAGACTCCCGTCTCAAGCATACAAGGATACCTGGAGACCATTCTGCAGAATCCCCGTATCAATGAAGAGACAAAGCAGCAATTCCTGCAACGGTGTTACGCGCAAAGCGAAAGGCTCACCGCGCTATTGAGGGATATCTCCACGCTGAACAGGATGGATGACGCACCAGACATGATGGACTTCGAGGCGGTAGACATCTCCGCTTTGGTGGATAACATCCGGAAAGAGGTAGCCTTGCAGATGGAACAGCGAAAGATGAAGTTTGAGTGCGACATGCCCGAAAGGCTGGTCACCAAAGGTAACAGGAGCTTGCTTTACAGCATCTTCCGCAATCTCACCGACAATGCCATAGCATACGCGGGCGAGGGCACCACCATTACCATCGAAGCCAGGGAAATGCACAACAAGTGGCACTTCACTTTCAGCGACAATGGCATAGGCATACCCGCCGAGCACTTGCCTCGCATCTTCGAGAGGTTCTATAGGGTGGACAAGGGACGCAGCCGGCAGATGGGTGGCACCGGACTGGGACTGGCCATCGTGAAGAATGCCGTCTTGCTGCACGGAGGTACCATCCGTGTTTCCAGCAACCTGGAATCCAGGGGCACCCGCTTTGAGTTCACCTTGCGGAAATGAACTCTTGGCACACGGAACTACCCGCGAAGTGACGCGTCCCAAGCACTCGTCCGCAAGAAATTGGTATCTTTATGGTTAAAATAAAATAAAACCGATAAACTTATTCGTTTTATTCACGTCAAACATGTAAATTCGCGTAATAATACTAACTCAATAGACAGATTAGAACCATGAGGATGAACAAGTTATTTGGTATGGCCATGATGGCGGGCTTGCTAGTGATGACAAGCTGCGCCAGCAAAAAAGAGCTTGAGAGCTGTCAGCTGCAAAACCAGGAGCTGACCGCTAACTATCAAAGCACAAAGGAGGAACTCGCCTCAGCTAAGGCCCGCGTCAGCTCACTGGAAGAGCAGTTGGAGCAGATGAAGACTGACTATCGCTCTGTACAGGAAGCACTTGACAAGAGCTTGAGCAACGCAAGTTCCACCAATGTGAACATCTCTAAACTGGTTGACCAAATCAACGAGAGCAACCAGTATATCCGCCACCTGGTAGAGGTGAAGAGCAAGAGCGACTCACTGAACATGGTGCTCACCAACAACCTTACCCGCTCGCTGAGCAAGGAGGAGCTGAAAGAAGTGGACGTGCAAGTGCTGAAAGGTGTGGTTTACATCTCGTTGGCCGACAATATGCTCTACAAGAGCGGAAGCTATGAGATCAACGACCGAGCCGCGGAGACCTTGAGCAAGATTGCCAAGATTATCATGGACTACAAGGACTATGACGTGCTGATAGAGGGTAACACCGACAACGTGCCCGTGAACACCTCTAGCGCGCTGATGAAGAACATCCGCAACAACTGGGACTTGAGTGCCCTGCGCGCTTCCTCTGTAGTGCAGTATCTGCAAGAGCACTACGGTGTAGACCCCAAGCGGCTTACCGCTGGCGGCCGTGGCGAGTACAATCCCATCACCACCAACGACACGGAGGTGGGCAAGCAGCGCAACCGCCGCACGCAAATCATCATCACTCCCAAGCTTGACCAGTTCATGGAGCTGATTGACCAGGCTCCCGAGGAGGAATGAACATAAGCGAAGCGTAAACCCATTCTACCCCGATACACTCAGCCAGAGATTGTATCGGGGTTTATGGTATTATACAGAATCAACCATTTATAAGAGATATTAGCAAGAGAAACAGACTATGAAAAAGATTCAGATGGCAACTCCCCTCGTGGAGATGGATGGCGACGAGATGACCCGCGTCCTGTGGAAAATGATCAAGGATGAGCTGATACTCCCCTTCGTGGACTTGAAAACAGAGTATTATGACCTGGGCCTTCCCCATCGAGACGAGACCAACGACCAGGTAACCATAGACTCCGCCAAGGCCGCCATGAAATATGGCGTGGCCGTGAAGTGCGCCACCATCACGCCCAACGCACAGCGTATGGACGAGTATAAGCTGCACAAGATGTGGAAAAGCCCTAATGGCACCATCCGCGGCATCATGGACGGCACGGTGTTCCGCGCTCCTATCACCATTCCCAGCATTCATCCCGTGGTCAAGAACTGGGAAAAGCCCATCACCATAGCCCGTCACGCCTATGGCGACGTATACAAGAGCGTGGAGATCGACGTGGATGAACCTGGCAAGGCGAAGTTGGTCTTCCAGGGGCAAAGCGGCAAGACGCAAGAGATAGACATCCACGACTTCGAGGGCACAGGCATCATCCAGGGCATGCACAACACAGACAAGAGCATCCGTTCCTTCGCCCATAGCTGCTTCAAGTTCGCCATCGACACCAAGCAAGACCTGTGGTTCGCCACCAAGGACACCATCTCCAAGAAATATGACGCCCGCTTCCGCGAGATTTTCCAGGAAGTATACGACAAGGAATATAAACAGACTTTCGAAGAGCTGGGCATCGAGTACTTCTATACATTGATAGACGACGCGGTCGCCAGGGTTATCCGCTCCAAGGGCGGATTTATCTGGGCCTGCAAGAACTATGACGGCGACGTGATGAGCGACATGCTCTCCACCGCCTTTGGCTCATTGGCCATGATGACTTCCGTATTGGTGAGCCCCGATGGTAATTACGAGTATGAGGCCGCCCACGGCACGGTGACCAGGCATTATTATAAGTATCTGCAGGGAGAGGAGACCTCTACCAACCCCATGGCCACCATCTTCGCGTGGAGCGGCGCGTTGCGCAAGCGTGGCGAGATGGACGGCATAGAGGCTTTGGTGAACTTCGGCAACCAGCTGGAAGAGGCCTGCTTCGACACGCTCAACGAAGGCATCACCACCAAAGACCTGGTCAATCTCATGGAGGGCGTAACGCCAAAACCCGTCACCTCCGCCGCCTTCATTGCCGCCATCAGGGAACGGCTTGAAAAAAGGTTGTTACAATCTGGTTTGTAACACGATTGTAACACTTGATTAAAAACCTTGTAACAATTATTGCCTACATTCGCGGCAGAATTATTACAAGGTTTTTTATTATATGGCTACGATTTATTTATGTATCGTCGTTTTCCTGCTATGCTTGGCGGTATTCGACTTATTCGTAGGAGTCAGCAACGACGCTGTCAACTTCTTGCAATCAGCGGTGGGAGCCCGGGTGGCTAAATTCCGCACCGTGCTTATCATCGCCTCGTGTGGCGTGCTGGTAGGCGCGGTAATGTCCTCGGGCATGATGGACGTGGCGCGCCACGGCATCATGAATCCCTCCAATTTCTCTTTCAACGAGGTGATGACCATCTTCCTGGCCGTGATGGTGACCGATGTCATCGTGCTCGACGTGTTCAACACGCTGGGCATGCCCACTTCCACCACCGTCTCTTTGGTATTTGAGTTGCTGGGCGCGGCATTCATCCTGGCCACGCTGAAGATTATCGGCGACGACAGCCTCCACTACATCGACCTGCTCAACAGCGAGAAAGCCCTGAGCGTGATTATCGCCATCTTCGTCAGCGTGGCCATCGCCTTCGTGTTCGGTATCATCGTGATGTGGATAACACGACTGGTCTTCACGTTCAACTATAAGCGCCACATGCGCTATTCCATCGCCATCTTCGGCGGCATCGCCTTCACGGCGCTGGCTTACTTCATCTTCCTGAAAGGACTGGGCGCAAGCCCCTATATGCCGGCAGAGGCGCGTGACTACATCAACGACAATGTCAACCTGCTCTTGGTTTACACTTTCATCGCCTCCACCATACTCATGGAGGTGCTCCACCTGCTTGGAGTGAATATCTTCAAGTTCATCGTGCTCATGGGAACTTTCGCCCTGGCCATGGCCTTCGCCGGCAACGACCTGGTGAACTTCATCGGCGTGCCCTTGGCAGGACTGGATTCCTATAACGATTATGTGGCCAACGGCAACGGGGTAGCCCCCACCGACTTCCTGATGACCAGTTTCATGGAGTCCGCCAAGACGCCCCTGCTCTACCTGGTATTGGCCGGCGTGGTGATGATTGTGGCCATGGCCACCTCCAAGAAGGCGCAAAACGTGATCAAGACTTCCGTGGATCTCTCCCGCCAGGACGAGGGCGACGAGATGTTTGGCAGTTCCAGGGCAGCGCGCTCCATTGTCCGCGCCACCCAAGACGTGGGACAGGCCGTGAAGAGCGTCATCCCTGGCGGATTCTTCAAGGGCGTGGGGAAACGCTTTGACAAGAACCAGGTGATATTGGAAGACAACAAGGCCGCCTTCGACGTGGTGCGCGCCGCCGTCAACCTGGTATTGGCATCCATGCTGATTACCATCGGCACCAACTACAAGTTGCCTCTCTCCACCACCTACGTCACCTTCATGGTGGCCATGGGTAGTAGCCTGGCCGACAAGGCTTGGAGTCGCGAGAGTGCCGTGTTCCGCGTGACGGGCGTGCTGAGCGTTATCGGTGGATGGTTCATGACTGCCGCCGTGGCCTTCCTCTCCGCCGCTTTCGTCTGCATATTGATGTATTATGGCGGCATCGTGGTGCAAACGGCCTTCATCGCCTTGGTCATCTTCCTGCTCATACGCTCCAGCCGCCAGTACAAGAAGAAGGAAGAGGCCGCTACCAAGGACGACGCTTTCCGCGTGATGATGCGCACCCGCGACCCGGAAATCGTCTGGGACTTGCTGCGCAAGCATGTCACCCGCACCCAGAGCTACGTCAACCGCTTCGCCCTGGAGCAGTATAACCGCATCCTCGACGGCTTCGAGAACGAGAACGTCCGCACCCTGCGCAAGAGCAACAAGGACTTGAAGAACGAGCGCGACACGCTGAAGAAGCTCCGCCGCCAGGAGATGCTGGGCCTGAAGAAGTCACCCACCGACATCGCCATAGAGCGCAACACGTGGTTCCACTTGGGCGCCAACAGCAACCAGCAGTTCGTCTACTCCCTCCGCCGTATGCTCGACCCCGTCTTGGAGCACGTGGAAAACAACTTCAACCCCCTGCCCAAGCAGTTCATAGAGGAGTTCAAGCCCGTGCGTGAAAAGGTGAACGAGCTGATGACCATGACTTGCGACGTGATAGAGACGGGCCACTACGAGAACTATCGTGAGATACTGGCCGAGGCGGACGCCTTGAAAGACGAGCTGTCTGTCATCCGCAAGAAGCACATCGACCGCCTGCAGCAGATGAACGACAACAGCAAGCTGCAAATCTCGCTGGTCTATCTCAACGTGCTGCAAGAGAGCCAGGAGTTCCTCAGCGTGATGCGCCACCAGCTGAGAGCCGCCAAGAAGTTCATGGAGAACTGATTCCCTGGCGGGCATGACCCGCCAACCCCTCCACATAGTAAGCCCCAAGGCGTTCCCGCCAAGCATTCACGGAACGCCTTGGGGCTTTTCGCGTGGCCATTCCCGCCAGCGGAAGAGACCAGGATTATCCAAAGAGTTCCCGCCGGAAAGAGAGAGGGAACTTGAAGCGCCCAATACGATGGAGGTTGCCACAAGTAGACTTGGAAAAGCCACCTCAAGTGACCCGGGAAAGCCATCCAAGGTTCGTTGGCCAAGTAACCTTGGTAACTTTCGATTTTAATATAGGTGCGTTGGGCAACTCAGCAAGGATACTTTTTGGAGGCATAAATATCGCTCCAACCCAAGCGTATTGACGGGAAAGCCTTCCGCTATCTGGCCATGCCGTTTCCCTCTTTCTCCATTTCCCTTTTCAGGTTTTCCGCATAGCTCTTGTCCGCATCCAAGCCGAAATAAGCGAATATCTCCCGCTTGATGGGCAGGTTCTCGGGAGCGCGCAACCCCTTGCCATCATACTTCAAGCTTCCGTCCTCCAGTTCATTGACACGGTTGGTGGCAACGAGATGCTCCAAAAGGGGAAGGACATCGATGCCCCCGGTGATGCCCTCGTCCCGGAAAGGGTTCACGTGCTCGCTATTCATCAAGAATTGTTCGTGCTCGCTCATCTCTATATGAAGAAGCTTGGAAACCAAGGGCGGGGTGATTTCCGTGCCATCCGTAATGTATTTGTCATACTTGTCCATAGTGGTCTCCTTGTATATCAGCCCGTATTGCAAATAGACCGTATCCAGATCAAAGGAGCTGATGCTCCTGCCATAAGATATGATCGGTTCCCATTCCTCGGGACTGACAGACTTATGGCCTATTATCTTATACTCTCCGTAGTAGAAGTCGTTGTCCATGATGGCCTGCACGGGGAAGGTGTCACACGAGGCCAACTCCTCTATCGGCACGACGCAAGTATCAGACACCTTGCGGTAGACCATGATATAGAGTGGCGTACACATCAGGTTTCTCAGTCCGTAGTTATGCCGCTTGTTAAACCATTCCGTCTTCCTCAATGCCACGATATCCAGGACAATGCGCCCAAAGCCCCAGTGCCGCCTGCCTATCTTGAAAGCGAAGAAGTCTCCCTCCCGATACTTCACGTGCCGGCGGGTAGCGGTCTTGAAACGCTCCAACTCCTCCAAGTCCGCTTCCGTGGTATCGGCCATCCACCGGGCCATCCACTCATGGAGGGGCACCTTGCGCCCATTGTTTTGGCGATGGAAATAGGTGTTTGTCGTATAGTTGCCTATGTAGGTGGAGCTGCTGTCATGCTCGAAATACATCCCTTTTCGCCCAAAAGACTGCATGGCGGAGAAGTTCATCTTCCTGGGCTTCCCCCTTTTCGTCTTGGGCAACAAGACCGTGCGGCCTTGCTCGGTGCGCTCTAACAGTTCCCGCTCCACGTAATAACAGCCCTCCACCCCTATCTCGATGTATTTGCGGATAATGTCTCCGTCAAAGTAGAGGTAGACCCGGCGACCCGGAAAGGTCACCAAGTCCCAGTCATCCTCCACGGGAGTCAGCCCCAGGTATTTACGTTCTTCGTTGGTCAAGCTCAAAGGCAGTGCCGTAATCTTTTCCATAGCGCGAAAGGGTTAAGGTAATCTCATCGCGAATATAGCGAATTTTCCCTTGCGAAGCAAACACCAAGGGTACATAATCTACAGGAAACCCAGTACACACATCCAGGAAACCTCGCGCATTCGTAATTATATATAAGATGTGTACCTACAAAATAACATAATACAAAGGAGCACAATATGTTTACTTATTCGCTAAAATTGTCCTAAACATCCGATTTAACATTTAGCTTTGCATCCTTCTTCGTATTAGGTATTAAGTATCTATCAATTCATTATTTATGGAAATAAACAATAATTAGAAAGATAATTTGGAAGTGACTTTGAAATCAATTACATTTGCGAACAAGAAAAGACTAGAAATTCTTAACCCCAAAACCATTTATTTACCATGGACAAGAATTATATCAAAGAAAGATTACAAGAAAAGAACAGGCGTATACGCCTACCTAAAGCCATAGAGTTTAAGCTCGATGGCGGGGAGTTGAGGTTGACTGTATCGGGAAAAGGCGTTGTCGCGAACATGCAGGATAACGGTTCTGCATTTGAAGGATGGGCGATTTGCATAAAGTCGCGAATGAAAGAGGTAGAGAAAGTGGTTGTCGGGTGGGAACAGCCTGATTACAGCCGTGATCTGAAAGAAAAGAATCGGCAACAAAAGCACTACAACCGCTTTCGTTTACGTGCGGCGTTCTTTGAGGAAAACTACTCATGGGTCTCTATAGCGGAGAAAAACAAGAAGGAAGTTGAAGATGTAAAAAAGTCAATACCCTCACTAGTCGTCAATTATCCTAGCACAGAAGCAAGCCCAACCGCCCAAAACGATGAAGCAAAACTGGAACGCGAACTGATAGAAAACAATAAAAATATGAGGCACCAGCTGCCTGTGGGATTGTTTACTGACGAGGTTTTAACTGAAAACACTTTTACTCCTCGCGGCGCGAGCCAAATTGATATTTGGGAACTTGAAGGTAACGTCTTAAAGATTTATGAGCTTAAAGACGCAGGGAACAAGGCCGTAGGCATTATCTCCGAATTAGTGTATTATGCAAATGTAATGCGATTGCTGGTAGAAGGCACTATCAACTACGACAAATCACTGAAAACCGAGAAAGATTATCGTGGGGTTAAAGCCTTATACAAAGCCGTGACAGAAAAAAGAATAAGTCAAATAGACGCTCTGTTTTTAGCCTCCGACTTTCATCCGTTGATTGGCGGTAATTTAACGTGAGTTCGACGAAAAGTTGTAGAGACGCATTCTTGCGTCTCGGCAAGCAAGATTGCCGAATAAAATCGCCAATCGCGAAGACTTGGCAGCTGGCTGAGACGCAAGAATGCGTCTCTACAGTTTGGTGATAACAGGGCTGCGCACATAAAGTGGAATTCGTCGAACTCGCGTTAATTTAGAAAACATCTTAAATATAATGAATCAAAGCAAGGCCAACCTCAAAGTGAGATATGATGTCGCTAAGCCTAAAGATTTGCTGGGAAATAAAGGTTGATAAACTTTCAAACAAAAGGCAATGAACAAGAAAAAAGACAACAAACGGAAAGAGATATTAAGCATAAAGGCCAAGAACGAGTCATTTAGATTCCAAGTTTGGTGGAACAGGAGCAAACGGGAACTAGACATTCCAGACGACGACCCGCTTGTAAATAAAGAGCTGGACGTAATTTGCGAAAAAGGTTTAACAGACGGACTATTGGCATTGGCAGATGTACTTAAAGGCGCAAAGAACAATTTGGGATATCTGCCAGAACCGGGAAAATGCTCGCTTAATGGAGCGGCAGTGCCCTACATTCTCGGCATTGTTGACGTAGAACCAGCTAAGTCCGGGCACGAGACCTCACCACTTGCCGATGCCAACAAGATAAGCTTACCGCTTCAAATTGATGTCTATTATGACAACGAATACCGCAACAGGGTGGCAGACTGGGTGAAAGAACGTTACCGCGACGTAACGACACGTCTTGGACAACCAGCCTTGAAGTTGCCGAACATGGTGGTGGTATTTAAGCGCGTGTTGAAATCATGAGAAAATGGCTCTATTCTAAGAAAAAGAACGCAAGACATGAACATAAAGGTACATCGTGGAGCTAACCAGATAGGCGGTTGTATAACAGAAATATCAACAGAAGGCTGCAAGATTTTCATTGACTTCGGCAGTGACCTGCCCGACAGCCAGAAAAAGGAATTGACGAAAGCACAGATAGAAAATATGACAGCCGGTGCCGACGCGATATTTTACACCCATTATCATGCCGACCATGTGGGGCTTCACACTCTGGTACCCGATAACATACCGCAATATATCGGGGCTGGCGCAAGGGAGGTCATGAAATGTAAGTACGCAGTTCTCAACCAACAGGCGAGCTCGCTTCTGGCGAATAAGATGCTAACATATGTGGCAGGGCGTAGCATAGATGTCGGGGGAAAGGGGAAGATGATGGTCACTCCCTATTTTGTAAGTCATTCCGCATTTGATTCCTATATGTTGCGATGGCAAGACCATACTGCATACTGGTGATTTCAGGGGACACGGCTATTTAGGGAAGAGCTTGTTCGATATGTTGGGAAAGTTCGTGAAACAGGTTGATGTGTTAATTACCGAGGGCACGATGCTTGGCCGCAGAAGCGAGACCGTAGTACGTGAGTTTGACATCCAGCGGAATGTGATAAAGCTATTAAGGCAACACAAATACGTTTTCGCACTGTGCTCTTCCACAGACATGGAAAGATTGGCATCACTCCATGCGGCCTGCAAAGTCACGGGGCGTGTGTTCGTCGTAGACCCCTACCAAAAGAGTGTACTCAATATATTCACTCGTTATTCGGGTAAGTACAGTGGCTTGTTTGATTTTGACAATGCGTTCTCACTTAGGGACTATAGTTCAAAGAATGTCAAGGCCTATCTTGGACGAGCAGGCTTCCTAATGGTCGTTCGTACAAGCATGCACGACTTGGTGAAACGCATGATGAATGTTTACGATGAGGAGGCTGCGTGGCTGGTTTATTCTATGTGGAGCGGTTATGCCGAAAAAGGAAAGGATTACAGCCTGGACGGCGTGGCGGAGATGAGGAGTCTGTTCAATGGGCACATAGCCGATGGCACTAAGGACGGTTTTCATACGAGTGGCCATGCGGATGTCGACACCTTGGCCAAAGTATGCGCCACCGTTAATCCCAGGATAGGAATAATCCCCATTCATAAAGATAAGGAAACTTGCCTTGCGGGTATACTCGACATGAATGCTTATCGGGTGTTTCAAACAGGTGAGTATAAAATCCGTGATGTTGATATTAGCGTGTTACAATAAATGAAGATATTGCATCTGTCTGACACCCATTGCCTACATCGTGACCTGGCAGAGCTTCCCGAGGCCGATATCATAGTGCATTCCGGTGATTTCACCATGGCCGGTTCTGAGGCCGAGGCTTACGATTTCATGAATTGGTTTAGCGACTTGCCTCATCCCTATAAGATATTCATTGCAGGCAATCATGACTTCTGCATGTATGGTGCGAATTCGATAGAAGGACTACCTCCAAACGTCCATTATCTTTGCAATTCCGGCACTGTCATTGACGGCATAAGGTTTTATGGCGTACCCATGTTTATGCAAGATTGTATTGCGGGACTGTATGATAAGTATCTACTTGACATTCCCTGTGGCATTGATATTGTCATCACCCATCAACCTCCCTATGGTATTTTGGATTTTTCTGACTATGGTTCCGGTCCCGTCTGTCATGGCGACGTTGTTTTACGCAAGCGTATATTTACCATAAAGCCACGTTTACATTTGTTTGGACACGAACATAGTTGTTACGGCATAGAAAAGTGTCATGGCATGACATTCTCCAATGCGGCAGTTCTTGATGATGATTATAATCTTATCCGCGCTCCCATATTATTAGCGCTCGACTAACTTGCCATAAAACAATACAAACTCGCCTTTGAAGCATAACAAAGTGAGAAAAAGGAAGAAACGTACAGAGATTTATCCATGAATAGACAGTTCACTTCGCCACGGCCTTGATATGCACCACGACATACTCCGAGCAAGTGCCTATACGGAACTTGGCTCCCCAGATGCCCATACCCGAACTGATGTAATAACGGGTATTGCCTCGTCTCCAAGAGCCATAGGCGCACTCATAAAGGGACTCCGTTATCCAGGAGATAGGCCACAACTGCCCGTGATGGGTATGCCCGCTGAACTGGAAATCCACGCCCGCGCGCTCCGCTTCCTCCAAATGGTAGGGTTGGTGGTCTAGCAGAATGGTGTATCCCCGCTGGTCTGTCCCGCCCAACAAGGCCTTTACTGACTTGCGGCGGGGATTGGAGCGGTCGTCCCGGCCCGCTATGCGCAAGTCGCCCACAGTAACCACGCTGTCCCTGAGCAGATGAATGCCCGCCTCCCGATAGAACTCCAAGGCCCGAGGTTCACCGCTATAATACTCGTGGTTGCCCAGGCAAGCGTAAACGGGGGCTTGCAGTCGGCGCAATTCCGAGGCCATGTCCTCTTCCCGCAAGGGTCTAAGGCTCATGTCAACGATATCGCCCGCCACCAATATCAAGTCGGGACGCTCGGCATTGACCATGTCTACCCATCTGGCCAGCTCTTGCCTGCGATTGTGATAGCCTAGGTGCAGGTCGCTCATCATCACGATTTTCAGGTCTTTGGAGAGATGTTTGGCCGTGGGCAGCTCCAAGACCTGCCGTTCCTTGTGTCTATAATGGAGGTAAGCATAGGTAAACACTCCTACCATCAAGGCACAAACAACCGCCGAGGTCACGGCGTTGGCGTGCAGCCACGACTTGGGAACAAGATGGAAGAGCCTGCCCAAGTCCAGCAGGAGAAACATAATGACCAAATAGAGAAGCACGAAAATGGAAGAAAAGCCCGTCTCATAGAAAACCGCGCCCAAGTCCAAGGATACATGGTCTATCAAGCGGGAGAAACTGGCGAAGACACAAAGAAAGGCCAACCACCCCAAGGCAATGACCACCCAACGCCACGGAGCGGAAAAGGGCAACAAGCAATAAAGATGCCACGACACATAGGCCAAGCCTGCCAAAGGAAGCGCGAGGAACAATAACATCCACATAGACTCCAATTATTATATATATATAAATAGGTATAGCGCGAAGATAAGCAATTTCCGGCACATAGCCCTTAAAAGCATTACGGTTTCCATTACCTTTCTTACGGAAACACTGGCTTAATTATGTTGTACAACATATCGTGCACGCACACAGCACAATTGACGTAGGTCAAGAAATCGGGTCTGGAAGCTTATTTTCCCATCAAAAAGTTTGTGCGCAATCAATATATCGCGTACTTTTGCATCGTCAAAAGACAACAATACGACCTGAACTCATAGAGAAAGGTAGAAAAGACAAGTCGCATCCCAAGCAGGTATTTAGCGAGGTGATAAAGATTGAGCATTCAGGAAAACGAAGATAGGTAGGATAAGGTAAGAAAAGATTGTGAACGAAGGATTACGAGAAGCAAAGTTGTTTGAGTAGATTTAGGTATTAGTGACAAGGTAATTAGAAAGTGAGAAGGACTCAATAGGAAGCTTTACGAGAGGTAAAGGAACAGAGAGTGTTTGAGGATAATGCCTGGAGAGCTACGTGAGTAGCCACAGGCGATGCGATGGGTGGCGGAAAAGCCCATTCCATCAAAGCGAAAAGTTCTTTCAAAGTAGATATGGGCGTATGGCCTTGGAGAAGTCCAGGTGTCGTGCGCTTTTTTCTTTTGCTTTTATTTTGCCATACCGATGAAAAACACTAAATTTGCAATCAGATAAACGGTCGCCAAAAAGCCGCTGATAAACCGAGAACAAGGCAAGAGGACATGGCAAGACATCCCAGATGGTCTGACGAGTATTGGCCACAGCTACTGCAAGTATATTTGGAGAAGCCCGTGGGCGTAAAGCCACTATACGCCAAGCGCATGGTGGACTTAAGCCTGGAATGGCATATCCCGCCACAATACCTGCACAAGCAAATGTTCCAGTTGCGCTTGCTTACCCCGTCCATGGAACGCCTATGGGCTACCTATGGCGACAATCCCAAGAAACTGAAGAAAGATATCACCACGCTGCGCAAGATGCGAGGATTGGGCAACGCGGAATTGTTTTACGAGGGCGTAGAGGAAAATGAGTCCTTTGAGAAAGACTGGCATCCATTGGAAACGCACCCTGAGCTTACGCCCGTGAAATTGATACTCGTACTAGACTTATATTTCCAGCTCACGCCCATCACCATGAGACAAGAGACACCTGAAGTCATAGAGCTGGGCAAGCTCATCAAGGTAAAGCCCACAATCATAGCCGAGGTAATGGAAGTATATCAAATATGCGACCCCTACCTGAACCACGGAGAGGTGTGCTTCAGTCCATTGCTCCCCGCCTGCGACCAAATATGGAGACGCTATGGCAACGAGCATCCCGACAAGCTCTACACGCTGGCCACCCAACTCAAGGAATACTTCATCAAGTAACATGGCACAGAAACTCATACAGACTCAAGAGCAGAAGCTGCAACTGCAACAGCGGCTCACGGCACAGCAACTACTGCAAGTGAAGTTGCTGGAAATGCCTTTGACGGGACTGGAAGAAAGCGTGAGAGCCGAGCTGGACGACAATCCGGCATTGGAGACATTGCCTTCCGAAGACGAGACCGCCGACAGCTATGAGGGAGTAGACACCGGCGATGATGCCGAAGACTATGAAAGCCAAAGCGAACGAGAGGAAAGAGCCGACGCTTTGGATTCAGCCCTGGAGAACATAGGCAGGGATGACGTGATGACGGAAGGCAGCTATGACCACCACAACAACGCCGACTACGAAGAGATTGTATACGGAGACACCGTCTCGTTCTATGACAAGCTGAAAGAACAGGTAGGCATGCTGGACTTGACCGAGAAGCAACAATCCATCATGGAATACCTGATAGGCTCGCTTGACGACGATGGCCTGCTCAGGAAAAGCATTGAAAGCATCTGCGACGAGTTGACCATCTACCAATACATGGACGTGAAGCCCGCCGAGATAGAAGAAGTGCTCTATGCCCTGCAAGGGCTTGACCCCGCTGGCATAGGTGCCAGGGATTTGCAGGAATGCCTGCTGCTGCAAGTGGAAAGAATGCCGGAAAGCAGGATAAGGGAAGCCCTCCGGGAGCTCATCACTCAGCATTACGACGAGTTCACCAAAAAGCATTGGGACAAGATACAAGAGGAAATGGGGTTCAACGATACCCAAATGGGAACCCTCAGGGAAGAGGTCCGCAAGCTGAATCCCAAACCTGGCGCCGCCCTGGGAGAGACTGAGGGCAGGAACCTGCAACAGATTACGCCCGATTTCATCGTAGACACGGCCGATGATGGCACCATCACCTTCTCGCTCAACCAAGGAGACCTTCCGGAATTGACTGTGGCGCCCTCGTTCAAGCAACTCATAAACAGCCTGAAAGGAAAGAAGAAGACCAAACAAGAGAAAGAAGCCCTGCTCTACGCCCAAGAAAAAACGGAGCGGGCGCAAGGCTTCATCAACGCCATAGAGCAACGCCGCCATACCTTGATGGTCACCATGAAAGCCATCATAGACATACAGCGCAAGTTTTTCCAAGATGGAGACGAGACCGAATTGCGTCCCATGATATTGAAAGACCTGGAAGAGCGCACGGGATTGGACAAGTCTACCATCTCCAGGGTAAGCAACGTGAAGTACGCGCAAACTAAATGGGGCACTTTTCCGCTGCGCTTCTTCTTCACCGACAGCTATACCACGGAAAGCGGCGAGGAGCTATCCACCCGAAAGATGAAGGTGGCGTTAAGGGAACTCATCGAGAAAGAAGACAAGCGTAAACCCATGAGCGATGAAGCGCTAACCAAGAAAATGCAAGAGAAAGGCTTCCCCGTGGCGCGTCGCACAGTCTCCAAATATAGGGAACAGATGGGCATCCCCGTGGCCAGGCTACGCAAAGGATGACCCGACTGATGATTATCAACCAAGACAATGTTGAGAGAAAAGAATATCATATTGGCCGCCAGGATACTGAGCATGCTTTTCACGCCTTTCTACCTGCCTATGGTAGGGCTCATCATCCTGTTCATTTTCACTTACATGGCTATACTCCCGCTGGGCTACAAGCTCTACATGCTGATGTTCATCTATATGTTCACCGTGCTGATGCCCTCGCTGCTCATCCATCTTTACCGCAAATTCCAGGGATGGTCACCTATCGAACTGGGACACAAGGAAAGGCGCATCGTGCCCTATATCATCTCCATACTCTGCTATTGCGGCTGTTTCTTCTACCTGGAATATCGCCATGTCCCACGCGTGTTGAGCATCGTGCTCATCGCCGCTCTTCTGGTGCAGATGGCATGCGCTTTCATCAATATATGGTGGAAGATATCCACGCATACAGCGGCTATCGGCGGTATGGCAGGAGCATTATTGGCCTACGCTGAAAGATTCGCTTTCAATCCCACCTGGTGGCTCTGCCTGACGCTCATCATAGCGGGCATGGTGGGAAGCAGCCGCATGATATTGCGCCAACACTCCTTGGCGCAGGTGGTAGTGGGCTTCTTCGTGGGCCTGCTCTGCGCATACCTTATTATATAATAGAAGAAAAGACAAACATAACATAAAAACAGATAAGACATGAAACCATTAGTAAGTATTATCATGGGCAGTACCAGCGACCTGCCTGTCATGGAGAAAGCCTGCAAATGGCTAGACGACAACCAGATACCCTTTGAGGTAAACGCCTTGTCGGCGCATCGTACGCCCGACGCGGTGGAAGCCTTTGCCAAGGGTGCCAAGGAAAGAGGCGTGAAAGTCATCATTGCCGCCGCGGGAATGGCAGCGGCGTTGCCTGGCGTGATAGCGGCTTCTACGCCCCTTCCCGTTATAGGCGTGCCTATCAAGGGAATGCTTGACGGACTGGACGCCATGCTCTCTATCATCCAGATGCCTCCTGGCATCCCCGTGGCCACAGTAGGCGTAAACGCCGCGCAAAACGCAGCCATCCTCGCAGCTGAAATGATTGCGCTGGCTGACGAGGACGTGGCCGCCAAGGTAGAAGCGTGGAAGGCTGGACTGGGAGCCAAGATTGAAAAGGCCAACCAAGACTTGGCCGCCATCAAGGATTACGCTTACAAGACCAACTAGAAATCAAGATGATAGACCTTTTCAACTATCACCGCCGTGAGACATCTGTAGTACACGTAGGAGCGTTGGACATGGGAGGCGACAATCCTGTCAGGGTCCAGTCAATGACCACTACCAACACCAATGACACCGAGGCATGTGTCAAACAGGCGGAAGAAATCATCAAGGCGGGCGGCGAGTTGGTAAGATTCACCACGCAAGGCAGCCGAGAGGCGGAAAACCTGCGGAATATCAATGCCGCTATCAGGGCAGACGGCTATGACACACCATTGGTGGCGGACGTGCACTTCAATCCCAACGTGGCAGACGTGGCCGCTCTCTATGCCGAGAAAGTAAGAATAAATCCCGGCAACTATACCGACCCCGCCCGCAAGTTTATCAAGATTGACTACACGGACGAGGAATATGCCGCCGAACTGCAAAAGATTGAGGATCGCCTGATTCCTTTCTTGCGCATCTGCAAAGAGCATCACACCGCCGTGCGCATAGGCGTAAACCATGGTTCGCTGTCTGACCGCATCCGCAATCGCTATGGCGACACGCCAGAGGGCATTGTGGAGAGCTGCATGGAATTCTTGCGGGTGTGCCGGAAAGAGAACTTCACCAACGTGGTCATCAGCATCAAGTCCTCTAACACTGTGGTCATGGTGCAATCCGTGCGCTTGTTAGTATGCAGGATGGAGCAGGAAGGCATGCGCTTCCCGTTGCACCTGGGTGTCACCGAGGCAGGAGAAGGTGAGGATGGACGCATCAAGAGTGCCGTGGGCATTGGAGCTTTATTGGCCGATGGCATTGGAGATACCATCCGCGTAAGCCTAAGTGAGGATCCCGCGGCAGAGATTCCCGTCGCCCGTCACTTAGTGGATTATATCTCCAAAAGAAAAAACCACGTGCTCATACCCGCCGAAACGGCTCCCGATTTCAATTGGGTCAGACCACTGCGCAGGAAGACACATGCCGTGGGAAACATTGGCGGCGACAACGTACCAGTGGTCATCAGCAACCAAAATGGCAAACCCGCCTACCTGAGTGACAATGCGGACATGGCCGCTGACTATATATATATAGGTAGCGACATTCCTAACGAAGTAAGCCAGAAGGTCAAATACCTCGTGGACTACACCGCCTACGCCAGCGTGAAAACCAATCCTGCCATGGCTAATGCCCAAGTATACCCCATCTTTCCCGTCACGGCCATGCCCATGTTGACTACAATACCATCGGAAATGAAATTCCTGGTGCTGCAATATGGTGCCAACAGTGAGGAATATTTGGCTTGCCTAAAAGCGCATCCTGAAGTGGTGGTAGTCTGCGTGAGCAATCACAAGAACCGGTTAGGTGACCAACGGGCCTTAGTGCATGACCTCATGAAGGCGGGAATAACCAATCCCGTAATATTTACGCAGATGTATCAACACTCGGGAACGGAAAAAGAAGACTTCCAACTGGAAGCCGCCGCGGACATGGGTGCGTTGATGATAGACGGACTTACAGATGGCATCTGGCTGATGAACAATGGCGACCTCAGCGTGAAAGACATCGACGAGACTGCTTTCAATATCTTGCAAGCCGCCCGCTTGCGCACGTCCAAGACCGAGTATATCAGTTGCCCGGGTTGTGGTCGCACGCTTTACGACCTGCGAGAGACTATCGCCAAGATAAAAGAGGCCACCGCCCACCTGAAAGGGCTCAAGATAGGCATCATGGGGTGTATCGTAAACGGCCCTGGAGAAATGGCCGACGCAGACTATGGCTATGTGGGAGCAGGCCCCAACCGTGTTAGTCTATATCGAAAACAAGAGTGCATAGAGAAGAACATCCCGCAAGAAGAGGCCGTAGCCCATTTGCTCGCCCTCATAGAGAGCGACCAGAAGAAGCACTAATTTACGTAAATTCGACGAATCTCAGCTTGCGCACATAACCTGTCATTGCCAAAGTGTAGAGACGCATTCTTGCGTCTCAGCAAGCAAGATGGCTGAATAAAATTGCCACTTGCGAAGGCCTGGCGGTTTGCTGAGACGCAAGAATGCGTCTCTACAACTTCTCATCGAATTCACGACGTTAATTACCCAAGTAAAGTCATTAGACTTCAGGAGGAATATAGACGAGAAATCCCTGCCTGTTTATCCAAATCTTGGATAACAAGGCAGGGATTTTTATGTAGTTGTCTCTCCTCAGAGTGAACGCTCCATGTTCTTTATTTCTTATAGACCTTGGTGGTAGTGCCGTCGGCCTTGCGCAAGATGTAGATGCCCTTCTTGTTGGTATCGGTCACCTTGCGGCCTTGCAGGTCGTAGATGGCCACCACCTCGTCGCCGTTTCCGGCCTCGGTCTCCACGGAGGAGATGTCCGTGCTCTCGGTGCTGGTAAAATTGACCTTTACCTCACCCACTATGGGGACTGTAATGCCAATGACGGCATTGAGCACATCTGCCTTGTCTATAGTTGCTTGAAGCGTCAAGGGCATTTCTCCGAAAGTAGCCACTTCCACCATGCCATCATAAGCCAACGCCAGCGTGCCATCTGTAGCGGCATTCTTCAAACCAGCCATCTGGATGTCACCGAGAGCCAATGATCCCATGAAATTGAAATCTTTCAGCGTAAGGGTGTAAATGTCGTTTGACTTCATCACCTCTATCTCGGCAGATTGCTCTGCAGGTGTGCCCGTGCCAAGGTCTATGGCCAAATCTCCCTTGTAGGTAGTCACTTCTGGGGTGGAAGCGAAATCCACGAACACAGTGAAAGCTCCCATGACATCGATGGAAATCTTTGTCTTCAGCACGTTGCGCTTGTCTATCGTCGCGTCTAAAGTGAGAGGCAAAGGCATTCTCTCAAACAGTGGAATCTCAACCGTGGTTTTCGCAGTCAAGTGAATGGTGCCATCGGTTGCCTCGTTCTGCAAATCCGTCAAGGTGATATCACCTAATGGATATCCCTCAAACGAGAAATCTGCTAAGGAAAGCGTGTATTTGCCTTCACTTTCCGTTACCGAGATAGTAGACTCTTGCTCCATGGGTTCTCCGTCACCCAGTTGAATGGTCATCGCTCCCTTATAGTCCTCGGCCATGGCCGTCATGGCCATGACGGCCATGGTAATAAACGTAAAGATTTTCTTCATAAGCTATCTTTCCTTTATGATTAGTTATTTGATTCTGTAAGTCACGCCAATATTCGCGTAGATGGGGTAAAGGGTATCGTCTATGACATCGAAATTGCTCTTGAATATGCCATTCAGTCCCCACGACAAGTCTATCGAGGCTCCCCAACGGCGGGAGAAATACCAGTCGGCACCCACGTCTATGCCAAAGAAGAGATTGCGCATGCTGTCTGAGAAATCGTAAGTGCCATTGGCTGCGTCACCGATGCCTACCATCACCTTGGTGCCTGTGGGATCCTTCTCGCGGATATAACCATCGTAGGCATAGCCACTAAACTCCGTTTGGTAAGCGTAGGAAACATAGGGACCCGCTTTGATACGTACCTTTGGGGTGATATCATAAGTGGCCAATACGGGAATGGTTACCATGCCCAAACCCGCTTCACTCACCACCTGACCGGTAAATACACCTCTCACAGGTGCTTCATTGCCGATGCGCATGGCCATGTGATAGTTTTTCACGCGGGCATCCACTTTCATGTCTTTTTGCTCCAAGTGTAGTCCCACCATCAGTCCCCATTTGCTGTCGCCGTACTGCTTGTGTACATCCGCACCAATGAGCAAGTTGGGCTGCAAAGTGTATCTTGACAGGCTCCTGATAGTAGCGGGCATGCCCACGGGAGCAGTACCTCCCACGTTATAGCCCAAGCGAATATAATAAGAATTATTCTCCAATAACTTTTGCGCTTGCGCCTGCCCAAACAAGCAAAGGGCAAGGAGCGAAAGTAAAATATATCTTCTCATATCTGTCTATTCTGTTATTTCGTAACTCACTTTTACCTCGTCTATGCAGAGCGTGCTACCAACAGCACCCTCAAAGTAGGCTCCGTTGATGCTGGAGGAGAACACGATGGCCAAGCTGTAACCATAGTTACGCAAGATTTGCTCATCCAATTGTTCCTTGTACGTGAAGTTGATATCAAAAGGAGTCCACTCCGTAGCGGTTTTCACCTCATCTAAAAGAGCCGTGGCCACGATTTGGTCTGAGGTCTTCACGTTATCCCCGTCCAGCGTAAAGGGGCTTCCTTCACTATCCGTGTTGCGATAGAGTATAGCGTAAATATCGCCTTTATCCTCTTTCCCCGGAATGGGCTGATTATCCTCACCAGTCATTACTTCCCCTGGAGTATATTTATAATATCCTGAGAATGAGATAGGCTTTTTATTTACAGGCGTGCCAAACAGTGTTCCTTTTCTGGCATTGCCCAACGCTCCTAATGCATCAAAGCTTCCTGTAAACAAGTTTCCCGCAGCAATTGGCATATGAAACAACACACCCAAAGTTCCTGTATTACGAGTAACAAGACGTACGCCCTTTCCATTATATCCCTCTTCCAATATGCTAGAAGGATATTCCTCGGGCAATGCATCTCCAGCAGTAATAGCAAATCCTGCATTACCCGTAGCCCATATATTATCCTCGCGACCATCTCCAGTTATCTCATACCACTCTGTGTAGCGATTAGTCTCATCCATCCTTGTTGTTTCAAAGCTAAACAAGGCATCTGTAGTATTCGACTTCTGGTAAATATGCACTTGGTAAGATCTTGTCCAGCTCCCATCTTGGGAAGTGACAATGTAAGTAACAGGACCTTGGCTAAAATCTTGCACGGAACCACTTTCGGGAGAGATGGTAGCCCCCTCTGTGAGGACAAATTGGGGAGCTAGAGCAGTTAAGTCGGCTTTCTTCAAGCCAAACTCAATCCTACTGGTATTAGAAATCACCCTCACCAGTGAGTCTGAAGGCTGGAAAAAAGTAACACTCGGGTCATCTGAATGAAGATAAGCGTACTCAATATCACACTCCGCGTTGAGCGGTTCCTCCTTGAAACAAGAAGTCAACATCGCGCAAAACGCGCAAACCAAAAGAACGTGGGAAAATCTCATATATAATCTCATTGCCTTAAAAGAAGTATGCAAAGATAGTTTAAGTTTCTTTATCCCGCAAGAAAACGGGCGAAAAATAATAGTTTTCACAACATCTTGCGCCAAATCCACTTGGGAATCAGCTTCCAAAGAGTTGTCACGCAACGCCATCGCCAGTCTATCACTCGCACATGACGCTTCCGCAAGACGGAGCGCACGATGTCATCCGCCACGGAATCCACATCAAGCAACAGGGGATAATGATGTGTACCCGAAAGCAAAGGCGTATCCACAAACCCAGGGCGCAAATCAGTGAAGCGGATGTTGAGGCTTTGGCTATTCGCCAACTGCTCCAATGCTTGCAGGTAAGTGTTCTGCAAGGCTTTCGTGGCACTATAGGCGGGAGCGGGCCCTAGCCCCTTGGTGCCCGCAATAGAGGTAACGCAAGCGATGTGGCCATTGCCTTGTTCCTTGAAATAGCGAAAAGCTTCACCCACCATACGGGTAAATCCCTTGGCGTTGGTCTCCATGGTGTCCAGCTCTATAGCGGGATCCAATTCCGGGTTTTGCTTGCCTATGCCCGAGGCGTGGAAATACAAGTCCATGCCTTCATTGCGCTGTATCAGGTCACGCAGTGCCGCAGGGGAGGCTTCGGCATTGACATCCACGCCAGCATACACCACTTGTCCCGGGTAGCGGTCAGCCAACTGGCGCAATGGTTCCACTCGCCTGGCGGCCAAGCCCAGTTGCCACCCCTGGCGCAACAAACGTTCCGCCACGGCTTGCCCAATACCACTGCTCGCACCCATGACTATCGCCCTTTTTCGTCTCTCTTCTGCCATATATTATAATAATGTATAGGAACATCCGCAATCACCCAAGCGTCCTGACAAAAACGCAGTAGTACTGAAATTGAATATCAGTAGTACTTCAACCCCAATCGCAGTACTACTGATATTCAATTTCAATACTACTGCTCCAAAGAGTGTCCTGTTCTGGCCCTAGGGAAGAAGACTATCTCTTCCAAAGAGCACGCAACAAGAACCAGCCGTGCATAGACAAGGTGACGAACAACCCATAGTGTTTGCACATCACCCGAAAACGCTCCTTGAGCGAGGCCCGATGATATCGCGAGGTCATGCCGCCATCAAGGAAATTGGTCAATACCAACTGAGTGTTTCGCATGCCCAGGCCCCTGCGCTTACCTTCTTTCATCACACGGATACACCAGTCTACGTCAGCCGAGTAACGATAGCTGGTATCATAAGGCACGTCCCTGGCTATTGTCCTGAGAGCGTAAAAGCTCTGGTGGCATACCAGCATACCTCGGGAGAAAGAACGCCAAGTCAACTTGCGTGGCGGCCTCAACCTGCGGACACGCAAGAAATGACCACCTTCGTCCACGATATGGGTGTCACCATAGAGCACGGCGGGCAATTCCTCCGCCTCGCCTACACATCCCGCCGCCATCTCTAAAGTGTCGTCGGCGGGAAAAGTATCCCCGGCATTGAGAAACACCAGGTAATCTCCCGTGGCGCGGGCGATTCCCTTATTCATGGCATCATAGAGACCTTTGTCAGGCTCTGAGTAGATGACCACATCGTGATTGGTTTCTTCCTCCAGGGAACGCGACTGATAGTCTTTCGCCATGCGCAGCGTGGCATCCGTGGAAGCACCGTCGACAATAAGATGCTCAATGGCATGATAGGATTGACGGCGCACGCTGTCGAGTGTACGCTGCAAAACCGACTCGGCGTTGTAAACGCACGTGATAACCGTAAACTGTATCATATGCCGCATTTCTTGAAAGCCATGGCATGGTTGTATGTCTCAATGTATTCCACCGCCACGGCGTGTTGCGAATACTTGATTGCCACCTTGTGCAAAGCCATGCGGGAAAGTTCCTCATGGTCGGCCTCCATCAATACCCAATGGATTCCCTGGGCCAAGTCTTCCACCTGTCGATATCCCGCCACGTAACCATCCCGCTTATGGTCTATCATCTCCGGGATGCCTCCCACACGGAATGCCACGCAAGGCACTCCACAAGCCATCGCTTCCATGATGGTATTGGGCAGATTGTCTTCCAATGACGGCAACACAAAAGCGTCCGCGGAATTATAGACGCTGACGATATGCTTCTCGTCGTTGACATATCCCAATGGATAGGCTGGCAATGCCAAGCGGTCGGCGACCTCCTCTGAACGTCCCCCCAAGATAACGACACCCATTTTCTCCTTGGCCTCGGGATGGCTTGCCACCAACTTGTCTATCGCCTCCACGAAATAGTCCAGCCCTTTCCTGGGGTCAGTGACCCGTTGGGAAACAAACAGCATCAGCTTCTTGCCTTGTGGCAAACCACAGTCCTTGCGGGCTTGCGCCTTATCTTTTGGATGGTATACATGAGTGTCGATAGGATTGGGAATGCTTGTCACCCGCTGCCCAGCGAGCAGCCCGCTCTGCTTGGCTTCCCTTTCCAGCCATTTGCTGCAAGCCACGAAATGTATCAACTGCCCTTGGTAAGCCGACAGTTTTCGCTTCCATACCTTAGAGGAGAGGTCTCGCTGGTGCCCCCCAGGCAACAAGGGGCAATCTCCGCAACCTGTCTTATACTTATCGCAACCACGAGCGTAATGGCAAATACCCGTGGCGGGCCATAGGTCATGCATCGTCCACACCACTGGCTTGCCGCTGCGCAATATCTTCTTGATATCCGCCATGGAAAGCATGCCCTGGTTTATCCATGAGAGATGAATCACGTCTGCTTCCTTGAACTCACGAAGTGAAGTAATATCGGAACCGCATTGAGCGGAATCCACCTCCCATAGATGCTGTTTCCTGAACCTCAGCGAAAGAAAGATGCGCAGTCTTTCCCATAGAAAGTTCCACTTCAGCAAAGGCGAACGGGGCAAGGTGGCCACGGTGATATCGTCGGTCAGCTTATCCCTAACCAGCATTTTACATTTTACGCCATTATTGTTGAGCGCGTCCATCAGGCGATTGGTAGCCACAGCCGCACCACCTGTCCGCTCACTGGTATTAACGAGAAGTACTCTCATGCCATTCCTTTCCGCTAACTAGATTATCTCCGCTTGCCTGATGCCAACGAAGAGGACGCCAACACGAAGTCCAACTGCTTTTTCTCGGTATTGGCTTTGGCCACACGAATACGAATAGGATCGCCCAACTGGTATTTATGATGTCTGCGACGGCCCACCAGACAGAAGTTCTTCTCGTCGAAGTCATAGTAGTCGTCGTCCAGGTCTTGTATGGACACCAGTCCCTCGCAGTGGTTGTCGTCTATCTCAGCGTAAACACCATAGCTCGTGATGCCACTCACGTGGGCATCATACACTTCCCCTATCTTGTCGGCCATGAACTCCACCATCTTGTACTTAATGGAGTCCCGCTCCGCATTGGCGGCCACCTGCTCCATGTCGGAGCAATGTTCACACAGTTCCTCGTAATGCTTCTCGTTGGCGGAACGTCCTCCTTGGGCGTACTTCGTCAAAAGCCTGTGCACCATCGTGTCGGGATAACGGCGGATGGGAGAAGTAAAGTGAGTGTAATAATCAAAAGCCAGACCAAAATGGCCGATGTTATGGACGGAGTATTTCGCCTTCATCATAGCCCGCAAGGCTACATGCTGTATCATCTTCTGCTCGGGCTTTCCTTGGGTTTCATCCATCAACTTGTTCAGGCTGCGAGCCGCAGCGCCCTTGGTGCTAGTACTCTTCAAACGATAGCCGAACTTCATGATAAACTCCCGCAAGGTCTCCAGCTTCTGCGGGTCAGGATTGTCGTGGATACGATAAGGCAACGTCTTGGGGCGTTTTCCCCTTGCCACCTTGCCCACGCTCTCCGCCACGTAGCGGTTGGCCAAGAGCATGAACTCCTCTATCAGCTTATTGGCATCCTTGGAGCGTTTCACATAGCAACGAATTGGTTTTCCCTTTTCGTCTATATCGAAATGCAGCTCCTCGGAGTCGAACTTCACGGAACCATTCTTGAATCTTTCCGCCCTCAACCTCTTGGCCAAGCGGTCAAGGGTAATCAGTTGGTCAGCGTTCTCGCCTTTATAACGCGTCCCCGCCGGCAATTCAGGAGCGGGCTGTCCCGTTCCGTCTACCACGCCGTTTTCTTCCAATAACTGCTGCACCTCTTCATAAGCATAACGGCGGTTGCTCTTAATGACCGTATGCACGATGCGATATGCCCTCACGTTGGCGTCTTCATCCATGTCGAAGATGACACTATAGGTCAGCTTCTCTTCATTGGGGCGCAAAGAGCAGATAAAATTGCACAGCCTTTCGGGAAGCATCGGAATAGTGCGATCCACCAAGTAAACACTCGTGGCACGCTGCTCCGCTTCCTTGTCTATCACACTTCCTTCCGTGACATAATGGCTTACGTCAGCGATATGGACACCCACTTGCCACAATCCGTTCTCCAACTTCTGTATAGACAAGGCGTCATCGAAGTCCTTGGCGTCTTTAGGGTCTATGGTGCAAGTGAAGACATCACGGAAGTCTTCCCTCTCGGCAAGGTCTTGTGGCGTAATCTCGCCTGAGATATGGTTGGCAGCTTCCTCCACGTTCTTGGGATATTTATAGGGCAAACCATACTGGGCGAGAATAGCGTTCATTTCCACGTCATTCTCTCCCTGTACGCCCAGCACGTCCACAACCTCTCCTATAGGGTTCTTCTGCTCATCGTCAGGCCATTTGGTGATTTTCACTACCGCCTTCTCACCCGTCTTGCCTTCCTTCAGCTTGCGCCTGGGAATAATAATGTTGGCGGCAAGCACATCGTTTTGAGGTACCAAGTAAGCGATATCCTCGCCCACACGCAACTTGCCCACAAAGGTATCCTTGGCTCTTTTCAACACCTCAATGACTTGCGCCTCGCGGATATGGTTCTTTCTTCTGGCAAGATAGGAAAAACGCACACGATCACCTGTCAAAGCGCCTTTGGAATTACGTTCCGCCACGAAGATAGGCTTATCGCTGCCATCGGCAATGATAGAGTTCTTGCCATTCAACTTGCGCACGAACTTCCCTTCCTGCACTTGTCCGGTGGTATTCAGGCGAAAAGCGTTATCGCTTACCTTGGTAAGCATATCATCCCAGACCATCTCCTCCATGATGTCAATGGCAAGCATCTTGAGCGGATGGGTCTTCAGTTTCAGGTCACGAAATATATCCTTGAAACAACAAGTCTTCTCGGGTCTCGACTGGAAATAGTCTTCCAGCAATATCGCCAACTCACGTTTGTTGAGGTGTTTTCCTCCTTTTTTCCCTTTGGCCATAGTGTAACAGGTTAGATAATTGATATTGCAAAGAAACAAAATAAAATCGAGAAAACCTATTATTTTCGATATTTTCACATTAAATTTGCCCGTCAACGGAAATATCATTATCTTTGCGCCCAAATTCCAAGACCACGATGAGAATATTAATCACCGGCGCTTCTGGCTTCATTGGCAGCTTTATCGTAGAGGAAGCACTGGCAAAAGGCATGGAGACATGGGCCGCCGTGCGCAAGTCCAGTTCCCGACAATACTTGCAAGACGACAGGATACACCTGATAGAACTAAATCTATCGGACAAGGAAACGTTGAAACGACAACTCTCGGGACACTCATTCGACTATGTGGTGCACGCCGCTGGAGCTACCAAGTGTTTGCGCGAACAAGACTTTTTCACCATCAACACCGAAGGCACTCGCCACTTGGTGGAAGCCTTGTTGGAACTGGACATGCCGCTGAAGAAGTTCGTCTATTTATCGAGTCTCAGCGTCTATGGAGCCATCAAGGAAGGGCAACCCTATGAGGAAATCTCGGAACAAGACACGCCTCGTCCCAACACGGCCTATGGACAAAGCAAGCTGGAAGCGGAAAGATTGTTGGAATCTTACGGCACCAAACTCCCCTACGTGATATTAAGACCTACGGGGGTGTATGGTCCAAGAGAGCGCGACTATTACCTCATGGCAAGGTCTATCCAGCGACACGTGGATTTCGCCGTAGGCTACAAACGGCAAGACATCACTTTCGTCTACGTGGCAGATGTCGTGCAAGCCGTATTTCTGGCATTGGAGCACGGGCAGACAGGCAGAAAGTATTTCCTCACAGACGGGAATGTATACCAAAGCAGTACATTCAGCGACCTGTTGCGGACGGCTTTAGGCAATCCTTGGTGGATAAGGATTACCGCGCCACTATGGCTCCTGCATACCATAACCTCTGTCAATGGGGCATTAACCAAGATTACGGGAAAGCCCAGTACACTGAACAACGATAAATACCATATACTGAAACAGCGCAACTGGCGATGTGACATCCGCCCCGCCATGGAAGAGTTGGGCTATCAACCCCGTTTCAACCTGGAACAGGGCGTAAAGCTATCGGTGGCTTGGTATAAAAAACATAACTGGCTGTGAAGAATAAACTTTTCAAAATAGAGAAAAAACCCGTCAAAGGCTTGCTGGCGGTGGAGTGGGTGATGCTTGGCTATATGGCCTTGACCATCATCACGCTGCTTTTCACCTTTACCAAAGTGGTGAACCCCGAAGCCATGATATGGGGGAGGATCAGGGTAATCGCCATCACCTTGGCCTTGTGGGGCGTTTATCGCATGTATCCCTGCCGTGTCACCCGTTTCGCCAGGGTAGTGGCGCAGTTGGCTTTGCTGGCCTGGTGGTATCCTGACACCTACGAGATTAACCGCATGTTCCCCAATTTAGACCATGTTTTCGCCCAATGGGAACAGGATTTATTTGATTGCCAGCCCGCCTTGCTTTTCTCCAAATACCTGCATTGGCCCGTGGTAAGCGAGCTGATGGACATGGGATACTTCATGTATTACCCCATCATAGCCACCGTGGCGTTATATTATTTCCTCCAACGCTATGGGGAGTTTGAACGATGCGCCACTATCATATTGGCCTCGTTCTTCATCTATTTCGCCATTTTCCTGTTCGTTCCCGTGGTAGGACCCACTTTTTATTACCATGCCGTGGGATTGGGAGACATCGCCAAAGGCATCTTTCCCGCCATGGGCGATTACTTCAGCCATCACCAAGACTGCCTTCCTTCCCCTGGATACACCGACGGAATCTTCTACCAACTCGTGGAAGACGCCAAGGCGGCGGGAGAACGTCCTACAGCAGCCTTCCCCAGCAGTCACGCCGGAGTGAGCACAGTGTGCATGTTCCTGGTGTGGCATAGCGGCAACCGCAAGTTTTTCTATATCCTGTTGCCCATCTATTTTTTCCTGTGCCTCGCCACGGTATACATCCAGGCCCATTACCTGGTAGACTTAATTGCCGGATTGCTGTCGGGTGTACTACTTTATTTCCTCTTGGCCTGGATAACCAGGGGAATGCGCGTCAAGGATTAACATTTTCAGACCGTTATGACAAAGAAACTATACATAGAGACTTATGGCTGCCAGATGAACGTAGCCGACAGCGAGGTGGTAGCCGCCGTGATGAAAATGGCGGGTTACGACCTTTGCGAACGTGAGGAAGAGGCGGATGCCGTGTTCCTCAATACATGTAGCGTAAGAGAAAATGCCGAAAACAAGATATATCACAGGCTAGAGATGTTGCATGCCGAAAGAAAAAAAGGCCGTGCGTTAATATTAGGCGTGCTGGGCTGCATGGCGCAACGGGTGAAAGAGGAGCTTATTGACCAGCACCACGCCAACCTGGTATGCGGTCCCGACAGTTACCTGCGCCTGCCGGAACTGATAGCCCAATGCGAACTGGGACATCCTGCCGTGGACACGCAACTATCCACCAGCGAGACCTATCGAGATATCGTGCCCTTGCGCATGAGCGCCAACAGGGTGAGCGGTTTCGTGAGCATCATGCGCGGCTGCAATAATTTCTGCCACTACTGCATCGTGCCTTATACCCGCGGACGGGAACGCAGCCGGGACGTAGAGAGCATCTTGCGAGAGGTAAGAGACTTGAGCGAGAGGGGCTTCAAGGAAGTAACCCTCCTGGGGCAGAACGTCAATAGCTACGGCCTGTCACCTGCCGGAAAGCTAGTGGAAGGAGCCGTCTCCTTCGCCCAACTGCTGAGGATGGTAGCCAGGGAAGTGCCCCACATGAGGGTGCGGTTCACCACCTCCAACCCCGAGGACATGTCTGAGGACATCCTCCACGCCATTGCCGAGGAACCCAACCTGTGCCATCACATCCACTTCCCCGCACAAAGTGGCAGCGACAAGATATTGCGCCTGATGAACCGCAAATACACCCGCGAGCAATACCTAGACAAGGTGGCCGCCATCAGGAGAATCATTCCCGATTGCGCCATATCCACGGACATCTTCGTGGGCTATCACGACGAGACAGAGGAAGACCACCGGCAAACGCTCAGCCTAGTGAGAGAGGTAGGCTTCGACTCCGCTTTCATGTTCAAGTATTCTGAGCGTCCTGGCACTTACGCCGCCAAGCACCTGCCCGACAACGTGCCTGAGGAGACGAAGATTGCCCGGCTCAACGAGTTGATACAATTGCAAACCGAGGTAAGCGCGGCGCAAAACCGCAAGGACGAGGGCAAAACGTTCCAAGTATTGGTAGAGGGATACAGCAAACGCAGTCACGATCAGCTCTGCGGACGCACCACGCAAAACAAGATGGTGGTATTCGACAAGGGGAGCCATCACGTTGGCGACCTGGTGGAAGTACGCATCACCCACTCCACCAGCGCGACCCTTTTCGGTGAGGAAACAGGCAAATAACGCGGGAAAACTTGCGAGACTCGAAATTTAATCTTATATTTGTCACATGATAAAGGAATTATGGCTCGTCTTGCGACGCTTCATACACCCCTATAAGCGTTCCCTCGCACTCTCGGTGGTGTTCAATATCCTCTCGGCGATATTGAACATCTTCTCGTTCGCCGCTCTCATCCCCATCTTGCAGATACTCTTCAAGACCGAGGGAGCCGCCACCGCCACCCACCTGATGGCATGGGGCGAGGGCGGAGCCTCAGCCAAGGAGGTGATCAGCAACAACGCCGACTTCTACGTGAGAGAGCTCATCGGGGAATGCGGAGAGACTACTACGCTGCTGCTGATAGGTCTCTTCCTGGCCTTTGCCACCTTCCTGAAGACAGGAGCCTACTTCCTGTCCTCCGCGACGATCATCCCCATCCGCACGGGAGTGGTGAGAGACATCCGCAACCAAATCTACCAGAAGATCAACAGCCTCTCGCTGGGCTTCTTCAGCGAAGAGCGAAAGGGGGACATCATCGCCCGCATGAGCGGAGACGTGCAAGAGATAGAGAACAGCATCATGTCTTCCCTGGACATGCTATTCAAGAATCCCATCCTCATCATCTCCTATTTCGCCACGCTGATATTCATCTCCTGGCAGCTCACGCTCTTCACGCTCCTCTTCGTGCCCCTCTTCGGCTGGTTCATGGGCTATGTGGGCAGGAAACTGAAAGCCCGCAGCATCGAAGCGCAACAACTCTGGAGCGACACCATGAGCCAAGTGGAAGAGACGCTGGGCGGACTGCGCATCATCAAGGCTTTCTGCGCGGAGGAAAAGATGAACAAGCGCTTCGCCCGGGTGAATGACGCTTACCGCTCGCTCATCATGAGGGTGAATATCCGCCAGCAGATGGCGCATCCCATGAGCGAGTTCCTGGGCACGGTGATGATTATCATCGTGCTGTGGTTTGGCGGCATCTTGGTGCTCAACTACAACGCCATTTCCGGCCCCACGTTCATTTACTACCTCGTGATACTCTACAGCATCATCAATCCGCTGAAGGAATTTTCCAAGGCCAGCTATAACATTCCCAAAGGCCTGGCCTCCATGGAGCGGGTGGACAAGATATTGAAGGCGGAAATCACCATCAAGGACCCCGAGCACCCCAAGCCGCTCATCGCCTTCGAGCACCAGATAGAGTTCCGCCATGTCTCCTTCAAGTATGACCAGCAATGGGTGTTGCGCGACATCAACCTGGTGATACCCAAGGGGAAGACCATCGCCCTGGTGGGACAGAGCGGCAGCGGAAAGTCCACGCTGCTCGACTTGATACCCCGCTACTACGACGTGCAGGAGGGAGAGGTGCTGATAGACGGTGTCAACGTGAAAGACGTGGGCATACACGACCTGCGCCAGTTGATAGGCAACGTCAACCAAGAGGCCATCCTCTTCAACGACACCTTCTTCAACAACATATCCTTCGGCGTGGAGCACGCCACGCAAGAACAAGTGGAGCAGGCCGCGAGGATAGCCAACGCCCACGATTTCATCATGCAAAGCGAGAAGGGATACGACACCAACATCGGCGACAGGGGCGGAAGACTCTCCGGAGGACAACGCCAAAGGGTGAGCATAGCCCGCGCCATCTTGAAGAACCCGCCCATCCTGATACTGGACGAGGCCACCTCGGCCCTCGACACGGAAAGCGAGAGACTGGTGCAAGACGCGTTGGAAAGGCTGATGAAGACCCGCACCACCATCGCCGTGGCCCACAGGCTCTCCACCATCAAGAACTCTGACGAGATCTGCGTGCTGCATGAAGGCCGCATCGTGGAGCGAGGCACACACGAGGAGCTGATGGATATGGACGGTTACTACAAGAGACTGCACGACATGCAAGAGATCTGAGCCATGAAGAGAACCCTCCATTACATCGCCTACGTCGTGGCCTATGGCTTCTGGTGGCTGGCCTCGCTCATGCCATTCTGGGTGCACTATCTCATCTCCGACTTCCTCAGCTTTCTCCTTATATATATAATAAGGTATAGGCACCGCGTGATATGGCAAAACCTGAAGACCTCCTTCCCCGAGAAGACGGACAAGGAATTGCGGACACTGAGGAACGCCTTCTATCGCCACTTCTGCGACTACCTGGTGGAAACCATCAAGCTGATGACCATGAGCCAAGCGCAACTGCGCAAGCGCATGACCTTCACGGGCGTGGAGCAGATGAAAAAGGTGGCTGACGAGGGGCAGTCCGTCGCCATCCTGCTGGGACACTATGGCAACTGGGAATGGATCACCTCCCTTCCCCATTGGCTGCCCGAGGGCTTGGTTTGCTGCCAGCTCTACCATCCGCTGGCCAATGAGTACTTCGACAAGTTGTTCAAGTTCGTGCGCGAACGCCAAGGCTCCCACTGCGTGCCCAAGAAAGACGCCTTGCGCTGGATGGTGAGATGCCAGCAAGAAGGCAAGATAGTGGTATGCGGCTACATAGCCGACCAGTCGCCAAAGTGGAACAGCATCCACCACTGGGTGAACTTCCTCCATCACGACACCCCCGTGTTCACCGGCTCCGAGAAGTTGGCCTGCCACTTCAACCAAGCCGTGTTCTATGGTGACATGACCCGCGTAAGTCGTGGCCACTACAATTGTGAGTTCCGCCTGTTGACACGCGAACCCAAGAAACAACCCGAGTTCCACATCACGGACGTTTACTTCCGGGAGCTGGAGAAAAGCATCCGTCGCGAGCCCGCTTACTATCTCTGGAGCCACAACCGCTGGAAGCGCACCCACGAGGAGTTTGACGCACACTTCAAGTACGTAAACGGCAAGGTAGTGCATAAGTAATACATTTCCAAAGAAGCCCCGACAATGATACACATCGCCTATACCATCAACAGCGGCTACGTCAAGTATTGCGGCGTAGCCATGCTCTCGGCCGCGAGATCCGCTCCCGGACAACGTTTCTCCTTTCATGTCATCGCCAATGACCTGACACAAGCCGACAGGGAGTTTCTCTCTAAACTGGGCGCCAAGGAAAACGCCAAAGTATCGTTTTACGCCGTGCCCGACGAACTGGCCTCTCGTTACAAGGTGACATGGGATGCCAACCGCCTCCCCTTGCTGGTGTATTACCGCTGCTTCCTGGCCTCTTTGCTCCCGAAAGACGTGGAAAAGGTCATCTACATGGACTGTGACACGCTGGTATTGCACTCACTGCAAGAGCTCTGGGAGACACCTCTCGAGGGCAAGGCCATCGCCGCCTGCCGCGACGAGGTGCAATTCAAGCCAGAAAGAGCCGAGCGACTGATGTATGACGCCTCTTATGGCTACTTCAATGGGGGCGTATTGCTAATCAACCTAAAGTATTGGCGGGAGCACCACGTGGAGGAAGCCTTGCGGGAGTTCTACCAAAAATATCCGGAACGTATCGTCTACAACGACCAGGACTTGCTCAATGCGGTGCTTTACGACAAGAAGGTGATGGTGTCCTTGCGCTGGAACGTGCAAGGCATGTTCTACAAACGCAAGTTGGTATTGGGAAAACACTACGAGGCAGAACACCTGGATGCCGCGTTACATCCTTACGTCGTGCACTACACCAGCCGCCACAAGCCCTGGCATCTCTATTGCGTACACCCCTACAAGGAGGAATGCCGCAAATACCTGCAGGAAGTGACCCCGGAAACTATCGAAGCCATGCGGAAACCTATGGCGCGCCTGCGCCGCTATCTCCACCTGCTGCCCTACTACCTGCGCCTAAAGCCCTGGAAATATATGTCCAAGGAAGAGATGAGGGAGTTGAGCCGCCAAAAGCGGTTTCGTCTCTTGCAAGATTAAAATCTTCAAGACGCGAGATTAATAATCTTACAGGACGCGCACCTATATGCGTCAGCCACCTCATATATATTATATCCGCATGCCCCAATGGCTTGCTCCTAGCATACCACAGCGCGCCGTTTCCTTTCATTCCTTCAGTGTTTCCTCCTCGTGCAAGTTCAAACCGTACGGGGTCCGTATGAGCTTTTCCCGCTTAGAGGCCATCATGATGGCGCGGTTTTTCCTCATTTCCTCCTCGTGCTTATAGGGGCGTTTGTGGTCTAGATGAAGGACGATGGCGGAATAGCGTATCTGACAGGGGCGGATGCCCAAGTTGTTGAGACGGACACCCAACTCACGGTCTTCTGCGCCATAGCGCATCTCCTCGTTGAAGCCATTCACGGTCAGCAAGTCGTCGCGCCAACCGGAGGCATTACACCCATTCCATGTGGCCCGGGCAGGAGTCACATGGTTCATGAGGCGGGTGAAAGCCTGGCTCTTGGCCAACTTCAACCACTTCTCGCTCCACTTCATGCCCATCTCCTTGAGCCATCGGGTTGAGAAAGCCCTGCCGGCCTGTATGTCCGCTTGGGTGATAGCCTGGCTAATGTCCATCGGCAAACGGAAATATCCCCCCGAAAGGAAACGCCCCTGCCGGGCGTATCGCTCATGAGTGGCGATGAAGTCTTGGCGGGGCACGCAGTCTTGGTCGGTGAAGATGAGGTAATCGGCATTGGACCGCAGCAAGGCGGTATTCAGGATACGGGTCTTCCGGAAGCCCTTGTCCTCATGCCACACGTGAGAGAGAGGCAACTTACCCCTGTAAGCCTCTATCAACGCCTTGGTCTCCGGCCCGGAACCGTCATCGGCGACGATAATCTCGTCCGCCGGCCTAGACTGGCACATATATCCCCAAAGGGTCTTCTCCAACCACTTGGGATTATTGTAAGTGGATATGATAACGCCTATCGTGAATCGTTCCATCTTGGTATTTGACTCTATATTACAGGAATTGAGGCCAGCGTTTCCACATAAAGCGGCGCGCGTCGATTGAACCTCATCATGTCATTATATGGATGAGTGCAAAGATAGGCATATTTCGCCAATCCACCAAAAACGGGGAGGATTATTTCCCAGCCCCTGTTCCTGGGTAGCGGGCAGATTACCCAGTATTATGCGTCTCTACAACTTTTCGTCGAATTCACGTTTGTTAAGTACCGCGAATGGTTTTCCGCGCCAAACGGACGGCGCGATATACCGACATAAAGCGACTGCGGGAAAAGCGGCGGCCGCGGCACAATGTTTCACGCCCTGGGCGACGATACTAGTTTCAAAGGGGCATGAAACTAGTTTCAAAGGCCAACGCAACTAGTTGCATGGCTCCTCGCAACTAGTTGCGTTGTTTCACGGTATTTCATGATCTCTTCCCGCGTAGCAGGTACCATCGACCCGCGACTGATAAAAACACGAGGGGCTTGCGCTTTTCCGCGCAAGCCCCTCGGTTGTCTAACGCCTGGGCATCCTGTTCTTGAATCGCTCAGCCATTTCCTTTTGCATCTCGTCATACTGCTTCTGCTGGTCGGGGGTCAACACGGCCTTGATGTCCGTCCTCAGCTTTTCCATGGACTCCCTGAACTGCTCCCGGGCAGGTCTCTGCTTGTTGAACTCCGTGTAGATGTCGCGTATCTTCGTCTTCTGCTCATCCGTCAACGACAGTTTCTTGTCCAGTCGCTGGATGTTCCACTCCGTGCGCTGTTCCGGAGTCATACGTTGCCTTCTGGGGCCTTGTGCCGACATGGTCTGTACGGCGAAAGTGGCTATCAGCATAGCCATGATCAACTTTTTCATGTGATTCGTTTTTTAAGTTATGGAACAAAATATACTTATCGGGAGAGTCTCGCATGGTGCCCATGATTCATGCCATGGCGCATGCCGTGATGATTTGACCAACGGCCTGCCGGTTGCTTTTCCAGCTCATAGACACGCTTGATTTGCTTCTGCGTCAGGAACTTGCTGTAGATGCCGTAATACTTTTGCCGCAAATCCAACAACTTCTGGCTATGGGCGAAACGCGCTTTCAATAATCTTTCAGTTTCCTCGTCGCTCGTTTGCCCACTCCGCAAACGGGGGCGTTTGCCCAGGGCTTTCAAGTCCTGGCGGTACTGGCAGTAAGCCTTCGTGAATTGCTCCGTGGTCTTGTCATCCAGGGCTATTTGTCCGGCAATGCGCCTGGCTCGCGCTTCCGTCAACTGTTCTTGGGTGGGACGTTGCTTGCCACTCTGCGCGGCAACCGGGCCACTAAAGGCTGTCAAGGTAACAGCCAGAAAAAATAACTTGATAATACTTTTCATTGTCTTTACGTTTTTGTTTTCATTTACTTACCATTCAGCCGCGAACATCACGCGGCCTGTTCTATATGGCGCAAGCCCTTGGGCAAACGCTTTATATAAAAGACTCCGCGGGGAAGCGAAAGTAAAGCCAGGGTAGCGTTTTTTGGGATTTATTAATTCTAGACAACGGGATTAAACAGTCACCCACCATGAGGATTGCCCTATTCCCCCGATGTCCATTGCGCATTTCCTCATATTTTCGGTGGTTATTCCACGGAATATTAGTAACTTCGCGTGCGGAACATAAATAATGGTAATGAGAAGAAAGCAAACATTTGCCCTCATGGCAGGAGTCATAGCCCTGGCAATGACAAGTTGCGGTGGTGGCACGACCCAAGTAATCGTGCAGCAAAGCCAAGTGGTCCAAGAGCCCAAAGTGGACGTGGACACGGTGGAAGCCGTAGAACCCATCAAGGACGTGCTCAGCATAGAAGAGGCCGTCAAACTGTTGCAAGCGGGCGAGGACAGGGCCGCCGTGATGCGCAAGCTGGGCTACAAGCAAAAGGAAGGCTACGAGGTGAGCCGCATGGACAAATATGACGTGATGTACTACAAGAACTGCAAACTGCCCCGCATGTTGCGCGAGGGGGTCTACGTGAACTATCCCCAGCCCTTGGTGAAAGGCATCTCCAGCTATGTGGCCTTCACCGACAGGATAGAGATAGGGGTGTTCAACATCAAGGCCTACAACAACCTGGTGGCGCAAGTGAAAGCCTGCGGGTTCAAGTTGGTGGCGGATGGCTACGAGGCAGAGTACAGCAACGGAGCCTATGACATCTTCTGCTACGAGGGAGGCAAACGGGTGAGAATACAGAAGTCGGCCACCCCCTCTGCTCCACAAGAATAAAAGAAAAGACACGACAATATGGAAAACAAGAAATTCAAGCGCACGCTGGTGACCACCGCCCTGCCCTACGCCAACGGCGGCGTGCACATAGGCCACCTGGCCGGCGTGTATGTGCCCGGAGACATCTACGTGAGATATCTCAGGCTGAAGAAAGAGGAAGTGGTATTCATTGGCGGCAGCGACGAGCACGGCGTGCCCATCACCATCAGGGCCAAGAAAGAGGGCATCACGCCCCAAGACGTGGTGGACAGATACCACGAGATGATAAAGAAGAGCTTCGAGGAGTTTGGCATCTCTTTCGACATCTATAGCCGCACCACCAGCGATATACATGCCCAAATGGCCAGCGACTTCTTCAAGAAACTCTACGAGGAAGGAAAGCTGGTGGAGAAAGAGTCGGAGCAGTACTACGACGAGGAAGCCCACCAGTTCCTGGCAGACCGCTACATCGTGGGCGAGTGTCCCCACTGCCATGCCCAGGGAGCTTATGGCGACCAGTGCGAGAAATGCGGCAGCGACCTCTCTCCCATGGAGCTGATCAACCCCCACTCTACCATCAGCGGTTCCAAGCCCGTCGTGAGAAAGACCAAGAACTGGTACCTGCCCCTCAACGAATACCAAGCATGGCTGAAGGAATGGATACTGCAAGGGCACAAGGAGTGGCGCGGCAATGTCTACGGGCAATGCAAGAGCTGGCTGGACATGGATCTGCAGCCCCGCGCCATGACAAGAGACCTGGACTGGGGCATACCCGTTCCCGTGGAGGGAGCGGAAGGCAAGGTGCTCTACGTGTGGTTTGACGCACCCATCGGTTATATCTCCAACACCAAGGAATTGTGTGACCGGGAACCCGAGAAGTGGGGCTCCTGGAAGAAATGGTGGCAAGACCCGGAGACCAGGCTCGTGCACTTTATCGGCAAGGACAACATTGTCTTCCATTGCATCATATTCCCCACGATGCTCAAGGCCCACGGTGACTATATATTGCCCGACAACGTGCCCGCCAATGAGTTCCTGAACCTGGAGGACGACAAGATATCCACCTCCCACAACTGGGCCGTATGGCTGCACGAATACCTGGTGGACTTTCCCGGCAAGCAAGACGTGTTGCGCTACGTGCTCACCGCCAACGCCCCCGAGACCAAGGACAACAACTTTACATGGAAAGACTTCCAGGAACGCAACAACTCAGAGCTGGTGGCCATCTATGGCAATTTCGTCAACCGAGCCTTGCAGCTGACCAAGAAGTACTGGAATGGAGTGGTGCCCGAGTGTGGCGAACTGACCGAGGTGGACAAGGCTGCCATAGATGAGTTCAAGGACGTCAAGGCGAAGGTGGAAAATTACCTGGATGCCTTCAAGTTCCGCGAGGCGCAGAAAGAAGCCATGAACCTGGCACGCGTCGGCAACAAGTATATCACCGAATGTGAGCCTTGGAAGGTATGGAAGACAGACCCCAAGCGCGTGGAGACCATCTTGTATGTATCCCTGCAACTGGTGGCCAACCTCGCCATCGCCTTTGAGCCGTTCCTGCCTTTCTCATCGGCCAAGTTGCGCAAGCTCATCAACATGCCCGCCTTTGAGTGGGAGCAGCTGGGCAGCACAGACTTGCTTAAGCCCGGGCACCAGTTGGCCGAACCGGAATTGCTGTTCGAGAAGATAGAGGACGAGGCCATAGAGCGACAGCTGCAAAAGCTGGCCGAGGCCAAACGGCAAAACGAGGAACAGGCCTACAAAGCCCAACCCGTCAAGGAGAACATTCCCTTTGAGGATTTCGAGAAACTGGATATCCGCGTGGGGCACATCCTGAACTGCGAGAAAGTGAAAAAAGCCAACAAGCTGCTCAAGTTCACCATCGATGACGGCAGCGGACAGGAGCGCACCATCGTGAGCGGTATCGCCAAGTACTACGAACCCGAGCAACTCATAGGCAAAGACGTTCTCTTCATCGCCAACCTGGCTCCCCGCAAGCTCATGGGCATAGAAAGCCAAGGCATGATACTTTCCGCGGAGAACTTTGACGGAAGCCTGAGCGTGACCACCACATTAAGAGAGGTGAAACCAGGCAGCAAAGTGTGCTGATGCTGGCACTCCTCCTTAGCGCGCTGTTCACGCTCGTGGAATTGAACTGCGAGAATTTGTTCGATACCGAGCACGACTCGCTAAAGCAAGACCTGGAGTACACTCCCGAGAGCGACCACCATTGGACCCGTACCCGCTATTGGCGCAAGTTGAACCATATCTCGAAAGAGATTATCGCCATGGGAGAAGACTCTGTCAACGGATGGCAATTGCCAGACCTGGTGGCTCTTTGCGAAGTGGAAAACGACAGCGTGATGTATGACTTAACCCGCCGTTCGCTATTGCGAGGGGCGGGTTATCAGTATGTGATGACTGAGTCTCCAGACGTGAGGGGCATTGACGTGGCCTTGCTCTACAATCCATTTACGTTCCATCTGTTACGCCACTACAGCTTGCGGGTAACTCCCGTAAAAGACATGCGCCCCACCAGGGACATTCTTTACGCCTGCGGAGTGACGCTCAACAACGACACACTTCATGTCTTTACCCTTCACGCTCCTAGCCGCTCGGGAGGAGAAAGGCCTACCCGTCCCCACAGAATGGCGGTGGCCAAGCGGCTGGTCATGGCCATAGACTCCATCAAGGCACTGCACGCGGAGCCATGCGTCATCCTGGCGGGCGACTTCAACGACTACGATGACGGCCCCACGCTGGAGTACCTGTGCGCCAATGGCTTGGTAAACATATCGGCCAAGGCGAGGGGGAGCAACGGGGCGAAAGGCACTTACCGCTACCGGGGTGAATGGCGCAGCCTGGACCACATACTATGCTCTCCCGCCCTGGCCCGCAGGGTGAGAGAATGCTTCATTGGCGACCGGCCTTTCTTGCTGGAAGAAGAGCCGAAATACGGAGGCTATCGTCCGCGGCGCACCTATCAAGGTCCCAAATACCAACCGGGCTACAGTGACCACCTGCCACTGGTAGCGAGATTTGAATGATGGGATAAGAGCGCCGCGGCATTGACTCCCTTGCCAATCCCTGCCGTTAGCGGCTTTGGAACTCCAGCTCCATCAAGTCGCACAACGAGCGGTTTTCCGTTGGCGAGGAGAAGACCAAGTAAATGGCATGCTTATCGCCATAGCCGCAGAGAGTCGATACGTCCGTGCGCATGTCGGTGGCAACCTGCGGAGCGTTGGCTTCCAATTGGAAGGTGCCCAGCTTGACACCGCCATTCACTTCCCAAGGACTGTCCATCATCACCGTCACGGTGCCTTCCACGCCCAGCGGCTTCAGTCGCAACACCAGGTCAAGCTGCCGGGAATGGTCAAGGCTGTCGAGGTTGAAATACTTGTAACCCACGATGGAGCCCGCCGTGTTGTTCACCACCACGCTTTGGTTCACGCTCAAGTCATAGGGACGCTCCCGGTTTATCTCCTCGCTATAGGATGGCTTCACGTAGGAACCATAGAACGTGAAATTGGGGAAATGACTGGTCGCTGGCTTAGGTCCCGTATAATAACAGGCGATGCCCGCGGGATAACGGCGACAGGGATTCAGACCGTTGATCTCAAATCCCTCGGAGGTATATTCCGCTTCCGATATCTCCACCCTTCCGCCGGGGCCTTCGTTGACCTTCACCGTAATGGGAGCCGCCATGGCCTGGCGGGAGAACTCGTTCAGTCCTGTCTGTCGATGATATACCACATACCATTGCCCGTTCACCTCCACGATGCTTCCATGCGTGTTGCCCGTCGGCGTGGCCGTGGCGACAGGTCGTCCGTTGACATCCGATCCCCGGCCGCGCCCATCGATGATAGTTCCTCCATAAGTGAACGGGCCTAGGGGATGGTCACTGTAGGCATAGGCCAAGGTATAGTTGCTGACGGGCAGGCCGAACTCATTGTCAGCCGTCTTCCTGCTATAAATGAATACGTACTTATCTTTTATCTTGCGGATAGACGATGCCTCGAAGAAGCGGAACACGCCCTCTTGGCGGGCACTGGGCACCATATCGCTCACCACCTGCGTGCCAGGCTTCACCGTAGCCATGGTCTGGGGGTCAAGCTCCGCGGCGTAAGACCCCATAATTCCCCAATAAGCGTATACCCGTCCATCGTCGTCCACCAACACGGCGGGGTCAAAGTTCAACACGCCCTCTGTCTGCTTTGGGTTGTCTTTGCTCCAGTTACAGGCCACGAAAGGCCCGTCGGGGCGGTCTGCCTTGGCCACCATGTTCTTCCGTCCCTCGCTTTGGTTGTTGGGAAAAAGGTAGTAAGTCTTTTTCCCGTCCTCGCCTTTCACCTCCACGATGTCCGGGGCATAGAGTATATCTCCCACTCCACCCTCGTTGAGCGGCTCCCCGTCCGCCCCGGTCTTCGACTCAAAGATAATCCCCTCGTAACGCCAGTCATTGAGGTTTTCCACGGGAGCCGACCACAACACTTGCTCCCGCCCGCAATACTCGGTCTTCATCGTGTCATGCGAGCCGTATACATACAAGCGGTAGTGTCCCGGGCGGTCCGGGTCTTCAAACACGTAAGGTTCCCCGTCCGGGATGTACTCCCATAAAGGAAGGAAAGGATTCACGGCCTTCAACGTGCCCCATGAGAGAAAGGCGACGAAGGCAAGCAACGTAAGTCGTAAGTTTCTCATAAGCGTTTTTCAGTTGATATCAGTGGCAAATATACGGATTTTTTATGTATCCCAAATGTTCGCGGGCATATTTTTACGCGAGGAAGCTTGGACGATTTCCAAATCAAGTTGTTTTGATGGGAAAAACAACTTGATTTCCCCTTCAAAACAAGTTATTTTCCCAAGCAAAACAACTTGATTCGCGACGCAAAACAACTTGTTTTGGAAAACCGGGAAATAATCCCGGGTCTTTGGCAGGCAACTTGGGTGAAAATGACATAATGAACAATCTCTAGCAACTTGCATATCGCCGCACCGTGGCACGTCAATTTCCTTTGATATCGCTATTTTTTGCGTATTTTACTTGCAGGTAATGAAATAATTACCTATGTTTGCGACATCAAATAAGAAACATTATGCCTACGATATTCATATTATTTGGTTTTCGGTTCATGTTTTACGCAAACACCACGAGCCTATCCATGTCCATGTCATAAAAGGAGATGTAAGTGCCAAGTTTACGTTATTCCCTGTCACCTTGGTAAAGAATAACGGCTTGAAACCATCAGAAATAAAACTTGCGGAATCGGTGATAGAAGAGAATCAGGAAATCATAGCAGAGCATTGGAATAAGTTTTTTAACAAGACAAAATGACAAAGTCATGGGAAATATTGTAGTGGAAAAAGTATGGCTGACCGATACGGCTGTATGGATACGCACAGCTGACGACAAGGAAGCATGCGAGAAATTCGTCGATTACCCGAGATTGCGTTTCGCCACGCCGGAGCAACGTGCGAACTTCACGCTAAGCGGTGACGGCATCCATTGGGAAGAAATAGAAGAGGACTTAGGTTTTGACGGCTTCTTCATGGAAAAGCCTTCCAATCCCCTGTATGAGGTGTTTATCTCCCACCCGGAGCTTAACGCCTCTGCCATAGCCCGCAGGTTGGGAATATCGCAAAGCCTGTTCGCGCAGTACGTGAGTGGCACCAAGAAGCCTTCCGCGGAACGACTGGCAGCGATATTCGAGACAATACGTTCTGTCGGCAGGGAACTATGTTCTGTTTCCTGCTGACCCCAATTCTGTGGCGACGCAGTGTAGAGACGCATATTTGCGTCTCTGCAAGCAAGGTGAGCAAAGTGGAGGGGGCAAGCCATCGGGGCACACGAATATGATATGGATATAAAAAAATCCGCAACCTGATGATTGCGGATTTTTTGTGGGCGCTGAGGGATTCGAACCCCCGACCCTCTGCTTGTAAGGCAGACGCTCTAAACCAACTGAGCTAAGCGCCCTTACCTCTGTAAGACGGGTGCAAAGATACGGCGTTTTTTCCATACCACCAAATTTTTTCCCGATTTTTTTCGAGAAAACTTTATTTTTCCTTTATTTACCCTCTTTTCAGACCCAATAGAGGCGAAAAAAGCTGCCCAGCCTGGCGATGCCTTCCTTTCCATATCGCCTTATCACACGATTTCAAACGAAAAAGATTGGCGATGTCAAAGATAATCCCTACCTTCGCGAAAGGAAAAAACCTTCAACGCCTATGAAAATAATCACATTGAACAACGGAATCGAGATGCCGCTATTGGGCTATGGTGTCTACCTGGTAGACCCAAAGGAGTGCGAACACCACGTGCTGGAGGCCATCGGCATGGGCTATCGGCTGATAGACACCGCGCAGGTCTACCACAACGAGGAAGGCGTGGGCAACGCCATGCTGAAGTGTGGCGTGCCGCGCGAAGAGCTCTTCATCACCACCAAGATATGGGTTTCCAACGCCGGGGAGAAGAAAGCCGCGGACAGCATAGAGGATTCCCTGCGCAAGCTGCGGACAGACTACGTCGACCTGCTGCTCATACACCAGCCTTTCGGTGATTACCCCGGCACGTGGCGAGCCATGGAACGAGCCGTGAAGGAAGGAAAGGCGAGAGCCATCGGCCTTTCCAATTTCTACGCTGACCGCTTTGTGGACTTGGCTCTCTATGCCAATATCAAGCCCGCCATCAATCAGCTGATGACCAACGTGTTCACGCAGCGATGGGAAGATGAGCGGGAAATGAAGCCCTACGGCACACGCCTCATGGCCTGGGGACCCTTGGCGCAAGGCAAGGAGAACCTGGCGGCCTGCCCCCAGTTAGCCAGCCTGGCGGAGAAATATGGCAAGACCCCGCAACAAGTGGCCTTGCGCTACCTGCTGGAGCGGGACATCATCGCCATCCCCAAGAGCACGCACGCTGACCGCATGCGGCAAAACCTGGACGTGTTCGACTTCTCGCTCACCAGGGAGGAGGTGGAAAGCCTGCGCCCGCTGGACAAGCCCGTACCCTTCAGCCGTTCCCACCGCAACCCCGAGAAGGTAAGACAATACTGGGCGACAAAAGCATAGGGTTGCCGGGGCATATATAGTGCCTGTCGCGGGAAGTATAGTATCCTTTCTGGTACCAGCTAAGTGGTACTGGAGTTTCAGCTAGTTGGTACTGGAGTTTCAGTAAGCTGGTACTGCAGTTTCAGTTAACTGGTACTGAAAAGGATACTACGCTTCCGGCAGCATGAAGTAATATTGACTTTCAAGAGGAGCAATATTGGATGCCGCCTAGAATAACGCGCATTCGGCGGGCTCACGTTAACAACGCAAAAACGGGGCGTACCCGCTCGGTACGCCCCGTCTACAATATTCCGAATCTAACAAATCTCTTCCCAGTCCGCTTACTGGAAACGGTACACAACAAAAGCCTTGGCAGGCACGCTTACCATGACGGCCTTGCCCGTGGCCTGGATAGTTGATGTCTTAGGAGTAATGGCGTCTTTATTGTCGATAGTGTTTTCTGCGTCCATGCTGCTTGCCTGGAGCGTGATGGCCTCTCCGCTCTTCAAGCCTTTTATGCCCTTGAAGTTGAGCGTCACGTCTTGCGCGCTCTCCCCGACGTTGCCCACCTTCACGATATAAGTCTTGGTGGCGCTGTCGTAGGCGGCGGAAGCATAGAGACCATTATTGCCGGCCACTGCCTTTCCGTCCTCGGTGAGGCTCAACACGTTTGTTCCCTTGTTGGTGCTGTATAGCATCTGCACGTACCAGTTGGCTGAACGCACCGTCTCCAGGTTGTCGAACCAGATGAGGTCAGGCCTCCACTGCCATCCCTCCACGTGGGAGAAGAGAGGAGCGTAGGTGCACTGCCATACCACGTCGGCATTGCGCTCCAGGCCAGTCATGAAGCAAGCCTCGGAGAGAGCGGCTTCCCAGTTGTTGTGCCTGCCCTCGCCATGAGCGGCGTACTCTCCGGCGAACACCTTCGGGCCTTTGCGGCTATACTTGTCATAGCGGGAAGCGTTGTCCAGGAACCACTGGGGAGCCATGTAGTAATGTTCGTCCACGAGATCCACCTTCAATTTGCGCATCTCTTGCCAACCATAGTCGAAGTTCTCGCCGTTGGCGCTAGGACCTGAGGAGCCGCAAATCTTGATGTCGGGGTATTTTGCCCTGATTTGCTCAATGAACTTGGCCAGGCGCTCGGGATAGAGGGGCCCCCACTGCTCGTTGCCGATACCTATCTGCTTCAAGTTGAAAGGCTCGGGATGGCCCATCTCGGCGCGCAGCTTGCCCCATTTGGTGTCGGTAGAGCCATTGGCGAACTCTATCAGGTCCAGTGCGTCGTCGATATAAGGTTGCAGGTCATCCAAAGCCACATGAGCCTTGGAATCCTTGTCGTCGTTCTGGAATTGGCAAGCGATACCGACGGAGAGCACGGGCAGAGGCTCCGCGCCAATCTTTTCTGACAGGAGGAAGAACTCATAGAAGCCCATGCCGTAAGACTGGTAATAGTTGGGGAACACGCGGTCGCCAATGGTATGCAACCAGCGGTTCTCGTTGAGCGGACGGTTTTCCACCGCGCCCACGGAGTTTTTCCATTGATAACGAGTCTCCAAGGTAGTACCTTCCACGATGCAACCACCAGGGAAACGGAAGATACCGGGCTTCAAGTCCTCGAGATCCTTCACCAAGTCGGCGCGCAAACCATGCCAGTTGTCGGCGGGCATCATGGAAATGTGGTCCACGTCAATGGCATCCTTGCCTGACAAGAATATGCGGATGAAACCCTTTTGGGCGGTCTCCTTGGCGGTGATGGTGCAAGTGTACTTCGCCCACTGCTTTCCCTGGACGGAGATATTGCCTGATCCTATCACCTTGTCATTGCCCAATACATCTATATATAGACCCGTGCTGTCGCCCTGGCCATTGCTGAGGCGCGCCCACACGGACAGCTCATACTTCATGTCTTTCTTGAAACCCATGCCGAAGAAGCCGCGGTTTTCCAGTCCCGTATGCTTGTGGGGATGGCCCGCGGGACTCAAAGTGGCGTAATGGGGGTTGCGCTCGAAGGCGGGCGAAGCAGTATTGATGGCCACGTTGCCAAAGGTCTGCCAGCCCATCAGGCTTTGGGGAAACTCAAAAGAGCGGTTCTCTATCATCTCCGCGTAAAGACCGCCATCGGCTCCGAAGTTGATGTCCTCGAAGAAAATGCCATACATGGTGGGCTGTATCTTGGCGCCCATCTTGTTGGCCTTGATGTCAAATTGGTGTTGCGCCTGCGCGCCAAGCGACACAAAAGCCGCCATCAGAAGCGTAATGAGTAATTTTGGTTTTGTCATAACAGTTTTAATAGGTTAAAGTTTCTAGTCGCGAAAATACAAAAATCCACCTATTGGCTAGGTGGATTTAAGTGATAAATTGGTGGAAAAACAAGTATTTTCCTTATTTTATGGGGCAAATCTTGAAGCTGAAAGATTTATCTCCATAGTGTACGCGGTAGGGCTCCATGGGCCATGCGCCCCAGCTGTTGGTGCCGCTCACGCCGGCGTGCTCGCCGTCGAGCATGAGGTTGGTGTACTGCGACTTCCTCATCTCCGAGGAGTGACGTTGTCCCTTCGCGTCGCCCTCGTCCAGTTCATACTGGTCGTAGTGCAAGGCGGTGACGTAGGCATTGCCCATGTCTTTCACGAGGATGCCGAAACCATTGGGCTCGGTCAGCTTCCACCAGGTGACATCGCTCTTCGTGCCCGTGGCTTGCGGACGGATGTAGGGATAGAACTGCTCGTCCACGGTCTGCCGGTAGATGCCCTTGCGCATGCAATACTTGCGGTCAGGATAGTTCTCGATGGGGCCTCTGCCATAGTATTCCACTTGATCCATCTCGTAGGGAAGTTGCAGATTTACGCCATAGCGCAACATGTCACACACCTTGGCGGTGTCGTTGGCGTTCATTTGCATATCCACTTTCAGTTCGCCAGCCCTGTTCAGGGTATAAATGAGGCTTAGCGTGGCCTTCACTTCGGGCATGTCAAAGTCGGTGGTCACCTGCATCTCGCCAGCCTTTGTCTTTTGGGTGGTCACCTGCTTGATATTCATCACGGGATTGCGCCATGGGCGAAGCTTGAACTGGAAATTGTTGCCCATGTCATTATCAGTTACGGGGCGCCAGAAATTAGGCGAGAGCGTACCATCATCTCCCAATATATTCTTTCCCTGGTAGATATAACGTTCCATCTTGCCCGTAACGCGGTTGATGGTGACAGAAGCCAGGTCGTTACTCATTGTGTAACGCTCATCGGTCTTTTTCAACTTCAGTTTCTTTCCTTGCTGTGCCACTGCGAAATTGGGGTCAACCTCCACCGTGCCCAAATCCAATTGCTGATAGGCCACGGTCTGGCCCTTCTCCATCAGCGGCTCGGCCTCTTTCAAATTGAAGTCCACGTTGAGCAGCCGCTCGCCAGGATATTTCGCCAGGTCGTAAGGCAAGGTAAATTCCTTCATCTGCTGCGGGGCGATGTCCAGGTTGGCTATCTCTCCCTGCTCCACGGGCTTGCCATCGGCCAGCAAAGTCCAATGCATGGTGACGTAACCCAGGTCGCGGAAGAAGTTCTCGTTCTTTACCCTGATTTTGTTGTCGGCTACCTTCTCCACCCAGATATTCTGGTATTGGTAGCCCTGCTCATAGGCGTGGGGGTTCAACTGGCGGTCTGGACCGATGATGCCATTGTTGTTGAAATTCTTGTCCTGTACCTCGTAGGGAATGTAGTCACCCGCGTAAGTGTAATGTATCTTTGCCAGTTCCTCGTAGCTCATACCGCTTCCGTCGATGCTCATGGGCTTCACGGGATAGCGATGGAGTGCCTGGTCCACGAAGTCCCAGTTGAAACCTCCCTGGAACTTAGGATACTTCCTCACCAAATCCCAATACTCCTTCAGGTTGCCGCCAGAGTTTCCCATGGTGTGGTTGTACTCACACTGGATGAGCGGACGTGTGTTGTTGGGATCCTTGGCGTATGCCTCGCAGGCTTCCACGGGGAAATACATGGGGCAGAAAATATCCGTGTTCTCTCCCTTGGCACCCGCAGGCTCATACTGCACGGGGCGGCTGGTGTCCTGGGATTTTATCCATTTATAAGCGGCTGTGAAGTTGGGGCCATCGGGAGTCTCATTGCCCAAACTCCAGAAGATGATGCTGGGATGGTTGAAATAAGTGCTCACGTTGTGCTGGTTGCGCTCCAGTATCTGCTTGGCGAATGGCTCTCCCTTGGCTGGAGAGTCTCTCCAATAGAGGTAACCATGGCTTTCCACGTTGGCTTCAGCACATACATAGAGACCATACTGGTCACACAGCTCGTACCAACGGGGGTCATCGGGATAGTGGCAAGTACGCACGGCATTGATGTTAAGCCGCTTCATGAGCTTGATGTCCTGTATCATGCGCTCCACGCTGACGTTGTAACCCTCGTCGGGATCCATCTCGTGGCGATTGGTTCCCTTTATCAAGATGGGTTGCCCGTTGACCAACACCTGGCTATTCTTTATCTCCACCCTACGGAAGCCTACCTTCAAAGAGGTCATGGCCTTGGGGGCCTGCTGCTTGCCTGCGGAAAGGACTGTTGCTTTCAGCGTATAGAGATTGGGGGTCTCCGCCGTCCATTTCTTGACATTAGGCAAAGTGAGATGGGCTTTTACCACGCCATTCTCTCCACGTGGCCCGTCAATGGTGGCCACTTCCTTGCCCGCAGCGTCCAACAACTGGAACTGGAGCTTTGCCTTGGGGGATACTTGTGCCTGGATATCAAGCACACCGTCTTTCAAATCATCTGTCAAACCTTGGGTGACGCGGATGTCCTTCAGCTGGTAATCCTTGTCGAGGGCATAGAGATAGCACTCACGGGCCACGCCAGAAAGACGCCAGAAGTCCTGGTCTTCAAAGTAAGAGCCGTCGCTCCAACGGAAAACCTGGAAGGCTATCAAGTTGTCGCCCTTTTGCAAATAGGGAGTGATGTCAAACTCAGCCGCCACCTTGGCATCCTCAGCATATCCCACGAACTTGCCATTCACGTAAAGATAGATATTGGAAGTGACGCTGCCGAAATGGGCTATGACTTGCTTGCCCGTCCAATTCTCTGGAATGGTGATGACACGGCGATAACTGCCCACGTGGTTTTCGCTCATGGGCACGAACGGAGCTGCCACGGGGAAGCGCTCACGCCAGCCGAAGCCCACGTTCACGTACTTGGGATAGCCATATCCGTGCATTTCCCAGATGCCAGGCACGGGCATGGTGTCCCAGCCGCTGTCATCCAGGTCGGCCTTGTAGAAATCATAGCAACGACGCTCGGCATTCTCCGCCCAGTGGAATTTCCAGTCGCCCTCCAGCGAGAGATAGTTGGCGGAGCGGGTCTTGTCATTAGCCGCCATGGCCTCGGCCTCATTGGGGGCATAGGGGAAGAAACTGGTGTGGAGGGGGAATCGGTTGATGGCGTTCACCTGCATGTCGTGCCACTCGGTGCGCTCGGCATAGCTTTGGTAGCGGTAGTATTCACAGGCCGCCAACAGGAAAGCGCCAACGCCGAAGTTGGCCTCAGAGTTTTGGTCTACCACCTGTCCCTGTACGGCACGCTCGCCTATTGGCTGCACGTAGCCCACCTTTCCATCGGCCTGCAGAGCGGTATTGACCAGGTAGTTCCAGGCTTTCTCCACCACAGGCTGATAGGTGGCGCGGTCCAGGTTACCGCTATTGATACCCCAAAGGATGGCATACGTGATGAGGGCTGTGCCGCTGGTCTCCGGACCGGGAGCTTGCGCCGGGTCAAGGATGGAACGGGTCCAATATCCTTCGGGCTGCTGTGTCTTGGCCATGGCGGCCGCCATGCGCTGCAGCTTCCTCATCATGAAGCCGTGAGGGCGGTTGTAAGTGTTCATCTCTTGCAGGGTCTTGGCCAGCGAAGCCATCACCCATCCATTGCCCCTTGCCCAGAAGTCTTTCTGGCCGCTGGCGGTCTTGTGCTGGGGGTAGACATACTTCGCGTCGCGATAGTAGAGGCCTGTCTCCTTGTCCATCAAGAGGCTGTCGGTATAGCGCAAATAGTCGTTGGCCTTGTTGAGAAACTGCTCGTCGGTGGTCAGGTAGTAGAGTTTCCCCATCACGGGCATGGCCATGTAGAGCGCGTCCGCCCACCACCAATAGTCTTTGGCAGGTGTGGACATCTGGTAATACATCACGTCCTTGGCGCGGGCTATCATCTTGGCGCTAGGCTCCAGGCCGATGGTCTTTCCCTCTTTCTTGGCCAGGTTGTAAAGGTCGATATAGGTTTGGAAGCAGGTCTGCCAGTCGGCAAAGAGCACATGGTCGGCTCCCTCGCCATAATCTTTGTACTTCCATTTGCTTTTATCCGCTTCCGTGGCTCCTTGCCACTGATTGTGTCGCGCCCAGCGGATGGAGTAGTCCAAGGCTTTGGGGTCACCCAACACCTTGTAGACCTCGATGTTCCCCGTGTGGTAAACAGCGTTGTCCCAAAAGGCTCGCTCTTGTGGCGAGTGGTTTTCTTGCCAGTGGCTGTTCACCCGCTGGATGATGCCGGCCACTTCCTCTCTCGTTGTTTCCGCCGCCCACGCCAATACGGGAGCCAGCAGGAGAAGCAATGCTTGCAGTAGTCTTTTCATGTTTTTGTGTCTATTGTATTATAATGTATACACTTACCATTTGTCGTGTGTCACGATATCATCCGCCCACCTGTGGTCCTTGGGGAAGTCTTCCCCTCCCCAGGCTTTCACTTGCGTCCACGGCTGCGGTGCGTCTGTCCAAAAGGGAGCGTCCGCGGGCAAGCCCAAGGGCATGAAGGCGAGCGAAGCCATATACAAGGAACCATTGTTGGTATAAATGTCGGCCACGTTGGGTTGACTGCCGCAGAAGCCGATGGTGAGAAAGCCGGCCTCGTTGTAGTTGTCTTGGGTGTCAAGCATGCGGTGCATCACTTTTGTCAAGGCCGCTCTCACCTGTCCGTTGCTCAAGTCTTGTGGCAGTCGTTGGTACCAAGCCAAGAGGGCGAGGGGCTGCATGGCGGCCAGACGATAAGGCGTGCTGCGGCCAAAAACGGGAAACGTGCCCTCGGGGGAGATGAAACGCTCCAATATCAAGGCGAACTTCTGCGCCCGTTTTAAGGCCCTGTCCCAATATTTCTGGTAATCCAGGCGGCTGTTGACCCTCGCGTCCACCATGGCCTGCAAGGTTTCCAGGTACATGGGATGGAAAACGTAGCTGCTGTAATAGTCAAAAGCGAATACGGGACCATCAGCATACCATCCGTCTCCCACATACCACTCCTCTACTTTCCGGCAAGCTGAGTTCACCCGGTATTCATCAAAAGGCATCCCGGCCTTGGCCATGAAGCTTTCTATGGTACTGGAGAAAAGCAGCCAGTTAGTATAAGGCGGGTCTATGCGCCTCATTTTGGTGAACTCCTTCCTGTAGCGATCTTTCGTCACGGAGTCCAGAGGCACCCAAAGCGCATCGTATGCCCTAAGGAAACTTTCCGCCACATAGGCGGCATCCACCAGGTTCTGCCCTGCAATACCCCAATGCAGGTAGTCGGGCGACCGTGGATCCACAGCGTTCCTGTAGCTGGCCAAAGCCCATTCCCTAAGTTGCTTGCGCTGCTTACCCTCCGCAGTGTCGTCATCGGGCAAGGCCAGCCAGGGAGCGATGCCTGCCATCAACCTGCCGAAGCATTCCATATAGGTCACCCGCTTATCTCGTCCATCCCAACTGGGCGAGACTTCCACCAGCATTTCCCGCTGCAGCTTTCCCTGCGCCATACGCTCCAGCACAGGCCGCGCCATACGATAAGCCTGCTCGCACCAATAAGCCCGATCGTCCTTCGCCGCCTCTTTCTTCTTGGCGGCGTACGCTTGCGCAGGCAACAGCAAGGCCAACGCTAGCAGGGTCATGCCCATCCATCGTCTCATCATTGAACACTAGATTTAAAGGTTGATACTTAGGGTAGTAACTATGTGTCGCGAAGATAATCAATTTTATCGGAAAAGCCAGCGAGGTAATGAATAAATTGCCCAAAGAACACTTATTTTTGAAAACTTTTCGCCAGTGAGATGACAAGCGCGCCAAAGCCTTTCGTGGAACGGTAGAAAAAGTCTCCTCCTCCGCGTATTCCATAATTATTGCGTCAGGGAGAGGAGCGAACGGGAAAAATTCGTATATTTGCGCATAGAAACTAATTTACGAACCCTTATGATGAGAAAAATCTTATTCACCATGCTCGCGTTGGCAGCCGTCCTGCCAACCCTGTCACAAGAACGCTTCGTGGGCGGCGACATCTCGCTGCTGCCCTCTTACGTGGAGAACGGAGCGGAGTATTATGACCACCAGGGGCAACCCATCGCCGACCCCTTGACTTTTTTCCAACAACAAGGCATGAACGCCATGCGCGTGCGCCTCTTCGTAGACCCCTCCCAGGCTCCCGAGCAGGAGAAAGGAGAGGGCGTACGACAAGACCTGGAATACGTCAAGCGATTGGGGAAGCAAATCAAGGACGCGGGGATGAAACTCATGCTCGACTTCCATTACTCCGACTCCTGGGCAGACCCCGGCAAGCAATTCACCCCGCAAGACTGGGTAGCCCTCGATGATGGACAATTGGCGGAGCGCGTCCACGACTATACCCGAGACGTGCTCAGGGAAATGAAGGCCTACGGGGCAGAGCCGGACTTCATACAGACAGGCAACGAAATCAGCTATGGCATGATGTGGGGCGAGCGGGGAAGCCAAGAGGAAGACCTGCTCCACTGCTGGCCCTCCAGCCCCGAGGCCAACTGGACTCGCTTCACCCGCCTGCTCACCCAGGCCACGAAGGCTTGCCGCGAGGAGTGTCCACAGGCTAAAATCGTGCTACACGTAGAGCGGGTGTCTACCAGTCAGCAAAAAGATAACCAAGACTACGCCGCGCTGAAGAATTATTACGAGAAAGTGACCACCGCCCAGATAGACTACGACATCATCGGCCTGAGCTACTACCCCTACTTCCACGGCACCATGGAGGAACTGGAGGGTGCCATCCAGTACCTGGAACAAGCCTATCCCGAAAAAGACATCATGCTCGTGGAGGCGGGCTATTGCGCCCACGATGCCATCAGCGGCACTTTCGACTACACCTACAAGTATCCCATCTCTGACCAAGGCCAGGGCAACTTCACCCGCGACCTCATCGCCATGCTGAAGCGGCACGAACGAGTGACTGGCCTCTTCTGGTGGTTCATGGAAGCCAACGAGCATGGACTGGACTGGAACACGGAGCGAGTGACCGACACTTGGTATAACGCCTCCCTCTTCGACAACCACACGGGGCGTGCCACCTCGGCTCTCTCGCTATTGAAAGACTTCCTGGAGAGGGGCAGCACGGATATGGCGCAAGTAGAAACCCTACAAAGCCAAAACAAGAACAACCATTGGTACACGCTAGACGGCAAGCGACTTCCCTCCGCACCCACCACCAAGGGTCTTTACATCCACAACGGGAACAAGGTAGTGCGCTGAGAAAGCTGCCTCCAAAAGGGCAATAAACAGAAAACGCACCGCTCTTACGCTCGCGCGAAAATAAACATAAGTGACTCGGGCGATTTGCATAAGTGAATTGCCCATCACACTTATGTTCAACAAAGTCGCGGCGAAAATAGCCAAATAATCAACCCGCACAGCCTGCTATTTGCCAATTTATTCGTATCTTCGCGACTGCGAAAAAACATTATATACATATTTTATAATATAAGCACATGAACATCGAGAGCCAAATAACCCAGACCGCGATAGAGGCCGTCAAGCAGCTCTACGGGCAGGAAGTGAGCACCGATAGCTTGCAACCGCAGAAAACGAAAAGCAACTTCCAGGGCAACCTGACACTGGTGGTATTCCCCCTGCTCAAGATATCCAGGAAGAAACCCGAGGATACCGCTGAGGAAATAGGCGCTTACCTCAAGGAGCACTGCGAGGCCGTGGCCGACTACAACGTGGTGAAAGGCTTCCTCAACCTCACCATCTCCACCGAGGCATGGGTAGGCCTGCTCAACGACATCAACGCCCAGCCCCATTTCGGGGAGAAGCAACCCACGGAGGACAGTCCGCTGGTAATGGTGGAGTATTCATCGCCCAACACCAACAAGCCCCTGCACCTGGGTCACGTGCGCAACAACCTGTTGGGATGGAGCCTGGCCAAGATTATGGAGGCCAACGGCAACAAGGTCATCAAGACCAACATCGTGAACGACCGCGGCATACACATCTGCAAGTCCATGCTGGCCTGGTTGAAGTGGGGCAATGGCGAGACTCCAGAGAGCAGCGGCAAGAAAGGCGACCACCTGATAGGCGACTACTACGTGGCCTTCGACAAGCACTACCGCGAGGAGTGCGCCCAACTGAAAGCCCAATACATGGCACAGGGCATGGAAGAGGAAAAGGCCGAGGAGAAAGCCAAGGCTGAGGCACCTCTCATCAAGGAGGCTCACGAGATGCTCGTCAAGTGGGAGCAGGGAGACCCGGAAGTGCGCGCCCTCTGGCAGCGCATGAATGAATGGGTATACGCCGGCTTCGACGAGACCTACAAGGTGCTGGGCGTGAGCTTCGACAAGATATACTATGAGTCTAACACCTACCTGGAGGGAAAGAAGAAGGTGGAAGAGGGGCTGGCCAAAGGCCTTTTCTTCCGCAAGGAGGACAACAGCGTGTGGGCGGATCTCACTGGCGAGGGACTTGACCAGAAATTGCTTTTGCGCAGTGATGGCACCAGCGTCTACATGACGCAAGACATCGGCACGGCCGACATGCGCTTCCGCGACTTCCCCATCGACAAGATGATTTATGTGGTGGGCAACGAGCAGAACTACCACTTCCAGGTGCTCTCCATCCTGCTCGACAGGCTGGGCTTCAAGTGGGGCAAGGATCTCGTGCACTTCTCCTATGGCATGGTGGAACTGCCCAATGGCAAGATGAAGAGCCGCGAGGGTACGGTGGTGGACGCCGACGACCTGATAGCCGCCATGATAGCCGAGGCCAGGCAGACCAGCGACGAGTTGGGCAAGTTCAAGGACATGAGCGAGGAGGAAAAACAGGAGATAGCCCGTATAGTGGGCATGGGAGCCTTGAAATATTTCATCCTGAAGGTGGATGCCCGCAAGAACATGCTCTTCAATCCTGAGGAGAGCATCGACTTCAACGGCAACACGGGTCCTTTCATTCAATATACCTACGCCCGTATCCGAAGCGTGATGCGCAAGGCCGAAGCCGACGGACTGCAAGTGCCTGCCGCCTTGCCCGCCAACGCTCCGCTCAACGAGAAGGAAATCAACCTCATACAGAAACTCAACGACTATGGCGCGGCCGTGGCGCAAGCTGGCCAGGATTATTCCCCCAGCGGCATCGCCAACTACTGCTACGAGCTGACCAAGGAGTTCAACCAGTTCTATCACGACTACTCCATCCTCAACGCCGAAAGCCAAGAGGAGAAAATCACCCGACTGGTATTGGCCAACAACGTGGGCAAGGTCATCAAGAACGGCATGGCCCTGCTGGGCATCGAGGTGCCTGAGCGCATGTAGGCATGGCAAAGAAGAAACTGGAAAACCCGCCTGAGTGGCGAAACGATACCGTGCTGCCACTGCCGCTGGAGGTGAAAGCCAATGCCTGGGCAGTGGACGCGGGCTGCAGCGGAAACCCTGGCCCCATGGAATACCAGGCCATAGACCTGGCCACAGGGGAAAAGGTGTTCCACTACGGCCCATTGCATGGCACCAACAACATAGGCGAGTTCCTGGCCATCGTCCATGCGCTGGCCTTGATGGAGCAAAGGGGCATCACCGACAAGGTCATCTACAGCGACAGCGTGAACGCCATGCTCTGGGTAAGCAAGAAACAATGCAAGACCAAGCTGGAACGCACGCCACAGACCGCCGAGCTTTACGACATTATCGCCAGGGCAGAAGCATGGTTGCGCACCCACGCCGTCAAGACTCCCATCCTGAAGTGGGAAACCAAGAAATGGGGGGAAATTCCCGCCGACTTCGGCAGGAAGTAAATCATCTGTCAAAACATCTTCACCTATATGGACAGCAAGCATATCATCAATCCCTGGAAGGAAGTGGAAGGCTACGACTGCTTTGGCTGCTCGCCCGACAATCCCATAGGCCTGCACATGGACTTCACGGAAGAGGGTGAGGACATCGTGTGTCACTGGCACCCCCGAACCCACTATCAAGGATGGACAAACACTATGCACGGAGGAATACTCTCCACCCTCTGCGACGAGACAGCGGGATGGGTGGTGTTCCGCAAGTTGCAGACCACGGGCGTGACCACCCGACTGGACGTGCGCTACAAGAAGCCCGTGATGACTACAGACGACACCATCACCATCCGCGGCCATATCATCGGACAAAAGCGCAACCTCGTCACCATGGCCGTCACCATAGAAGACCAGCGGGGCGACACCTGCGTCACCTGCGAGGCCACCTATTACACCTTCCCGCCCGAGAAGGCTCGCGAGATGGGCTTCACCCATTGCCGGGTGGAAGGGGAATAAGCCGAGACCTATCCCTTTCCCTTTTCGTGAATATATAATTGAATATATAATAATGTAAACCCATTCCCAACGATTATCACCTTTCATTTTACTACACAATGAACACTAAACAAGCGACCCTTCGCCCCTTGAGGCGATTTTTACCGGGACTGGCTCTCATGATGGGCACGCAAGTCTTCGCGAACCCCATCGAGACAAACACCGTCACGTATCAACTGGCTAACGACTACGCGGAGTGCGAAATCTTGGTGGACGCTCCCGTGGATACGGAAAGCGACATCGCCTGGAACCTCAACAACTTCATCCACGAGAACCTGCAAACCGTGAAATTAGGAGTCTCCGACAACGTGGCAAGCCCCATCACCCAAGCCATGGTGGATCAATGTGGCAAGAAACGCATGGCAGAGATGATGGCCAATATAAAGGAGATTTATGGAGGCGAGAAACCTAACGCCCCCCACATGTACAAGACAGAGATACGCAAGGAATTCGACAACAACAATCTTGTGACCTATACCGCCACGATATTCACGTATGACGGCGGAGCGCATGGCATGACGCAAAGCACAAGCGTAACCTACTCTAAAGATCTCGTGATGCGGCTAAGCTACGACAACGCCTTTTCTCCCGAGGGACTCAAGGCCTTGAAACAGGCGTTGAGGGAAGGATTGAAGAAATACTTCGAGGTGACCACTGACCAGGAACTCATCGGCATGCTCAACGGAGTAGACGACCCTTACGACCTCCCCTTGCCTGGCGGCGACCCGTTTATCACCCAGCAGGGACTTGTCTTGCGCTACGCTCCCTACGAGATAGCTCCTTACTCCGCGGGAATGCCCACCGTAACGATACCCTGGACGAAGATACGCTCCCTGTTGCGCCCCATCGTGGCCGATGATTTCGTGCCAGCGAAGTGATTGTCCCAAATCACGTTACCCAACATCTCCGCTCCCTGTAACGATGCCGCGGAATGCGCTTTATTGCGTTTTATTTTGGTCTCTCAAGTGCTCTATAGACCACTTTCTCTTATTTCTATAGAGCACTTCATCCCATTTCTATAGAACACTTCACCTCTTCTCTATAGAGCACTTGGAAGGTGTTCAGCAGAGCGATTTTGGACACTTTTCAAAACAACTTATTTTGCCCAGGAAAATAACTTAACGTCGAGTTCAACGAAAACTTGTAGAGACGCATTCTTGCGTCTCGGCAAGCAAGATTGCCGAATAAAATCGCCTGTCGCGAAGACTTGGCAGCTGGCTGAGACGCAAGAATGCGTCTCTACAGTTTGGCAATAACAGGGCTGCGCACATAAAGTGGGATTCGTCGAACATTAATGTCAGCCTCGTGGATGGGAGCGAGCGGTAAAAGAACGGAGGCTCACAGCTTGATATGGTGAATGATATACCGCAAGATAGACTCCTCTCCATCGCCATAGGGCGAGGGAATGAAAAGCAAGGCGCAGACCAACGCGGCGAATATCAAGCAGATGATCACCGTACCCCACCTTACCAGCGAGGGAGGAATCTCCCCCAGGAGCTGCCTCACTTTCTCTGAGCGCAGCTCTATCTTTGCCTCCTTATTGTCTTTCGGCTTCTCCATATTATATATATATTATTATTCCGCCATCTTGCCTGCTGAGACGCGAGAATGCGTCTCTACAGTTTGGCAATAACAGGGGGGATGGCGCAAGCGCTCATGTCCCCAGCTCCAGCTGGTTTTTCACCAGGTTGTAGTAAGCCCCCTTGCGGGCTATCAGCTCTTCGTGCGTACCCGTTTCCACTATCTTTCCCTCATCCACCACGATGATTTGGTGGGCGTTTCTTACCGTGGAGAGCCTGTGCGCCACCACTACCACGGTCCTGTCCTGGTAGAACTTCTCCAGGTTCTCCACTATCATGCGCTCGTTCTTGGCGTCCAGCGAGTTGGTAGCCTCATCCAGGAAGATGAAGTCCGGGTGCTTATACACCGCCCTGGCTATCAGTATGCGCTGTTTCTGCCCTTGGCTCAGTCCCACGCCGTCACGGCCTATCTTGGTGTTATATTTCAATGGCAGCTTCATTACGTAGTCATGTATGCAGGCCACGCGAGCCGCTTCCTCCAGTCTTGCCACGTCTATCTCCCCGTCATCCACGGCTATATTTCGGGCTATAGACTCCGAGAATATCACCCCGTCTTGCATTACCGCGCCACATTGCCTGCGCCACCACTTCAAGTCATAGCGGGCTATATCCCTGCCCGCTATGAGCAGACGGCCGCCCAGGGGCGGATAGTAACCCAGCATCAGCTTCACTAGCGTGGTCTTTCCGCTGCCCGAGGTGCCCACGATGGCCGTGGTCTTTCCCGCCGGTATGGTGAAAGAGATGTCTTTCAGCGTATAGCGGAGCGCGTGGGGATCATACTTGAAGTCCAGGTGCTCCAACCTGATTTCCTTCTTCCCCCCGGCACCGAGAGCGGCCAGGAGGTCTCCGCCCGTTGGCTCCTCCTCACACTGGTGTATCTCGTTGATACGCTCCAGCGATATCTTCACGTCTTGCAGCGAGTAGATAAACTGCATCAGTTGCTCCACGGGCGAGTTCAGCTGCCCCACGATATATTGTATGGCCAGCATGCCACCCAGCGTGATATGGCCGTTAATGACGGCCGTGGCCGCCAACACGGTGATGAGGATGTTCTTCACCTCGTTGATAAAGACGCTGCCCGCCTCTTGCGTCTGCTGCAGCTTCAGCGATTTCATCTGCACCTGGAAGAGGTCTGCCTGCGTGTCTTCCCATTCCCAACGTCTCCTGCGCTCACAGTCTTGCAGCTTGATTTCCTGCATGGAGGTGATAAACTGGTAGGTCTTCTCCTGGTTGATGGCCTGCTGCTCAAACAGCTCATAGTCCAACACCTTCCTCCTCCTCAGGAAGGTGGCTATCCACAACCCGTAGAGCGCGCTGCCCGCCAGGAACACCAGGAATATCAAGCGGTTGTAAATGAACAGCACCAGCCCGAACACCAGGAAGCCCAGCAGGCTGAACACCGTGCTCAACACCTGCGAGGTAAGGAACGTCTGCACCCTGCCGTGGTCGCCCATGCGTTGCAGCAGGTCTCCCATCAGTTTCGTGTCGAAGAAAGCCATGGGCAACTTCAACAGCTTGATGAAGAAGTCGCTCAGCAACGAGATGTTGATACGCATGGAGATGTGCAGCAGCAACCAACGACGGATGAAGTCGGTGGCCGTGCGGCCTATCACAATCATCAGCTCGCCCAACAACACCAGCCATACGAAACCGATATCTTTCTTGGCGATACCCACGTCCACGATGGATTGGGTAAGGAAAGGCATCACCAGCTGCAGCAAGCAGCCCAGCAACAGCCCCATGAAGATTTGCAGGAAATACTTGCGATAGTGGCTCAGGTAGCCCAGCAGGAAACCGAACGACCGTTTCTCTCCGCCTCCCATGTCGGGTTGGTGTTGCCGGAACGCCTCGGTAGGCTCCAGGAACATGGCTATACCTTTCTCCTCGCCCCCGTCCGCTGTACTAATCCAGTGCTTCTGGAATTCTTCCCGCCGGTAGGTGACCAGTCCTTTCCCAGGGTCTGCCACGTCATACTTCCGTCCGCCTTTCCCTATCCGGTAAAGCACCACGAAGTGCTGCTGGTTCCAGTGCAGTATGCAAGGCAGGGGCAATTCACGCAACTCGTCCACGCTCACCCTGGCCGCCACGGTCTTCAGTCCCAACGCCTTGGCCGCCTCGGTGATGCCCAACAAGGAGACTCCCTCAGTAGTGGCGAAGCAAAGACGGGACAGGTAGCGGGTGGAATATTCCCTGCCATGATATTTGCATATCATGCTTAGGCAGGCAATGCCACATTCCATGCTGTCATGCTGCAGGGTAAGGGGAAAAGGTTTCTTGAACATTCGTTGGAAAGTGCGTCTCTACAACTTTTTGTCGAACTCACACATATATATATGTACGCGCGCATGAGAGCGTTTACATACCCAGTCGGGAGGTGTCCACCTCTTGGCGGCTTCTTTCCTTGTAGCCGTTAATCTTGTAAGAGAAGCGCACGTAGATGGCGCGGTTTACGAATCGTCCTAGGTTAAAGGTCAGGTTTTGCGTGCCCAGCCGCTGGCGGAAGTCAGTGATTCCCGTCTGGAAGATGTCGTTGCAGCCCACAGACAGCGTGGCCTTGTCCTTCAGGAAGGTCATGCGCAGGCTGGCGTTCACGCCCCAGTTGGGGGTATAGTCCATGAAACCTTGCAAGGGTCCCGTGCGGTAGAAGGCCATCACGTTGGCCTGTATCTTGGGTTTCTTGGCCAGCGTGAGGGTGTTGTTAAGTATCGCGAGGCCCAGCCACTTATGCCGGTCGAAATAGAGGCCGTTCCAGTTGTTGGCCTTGTAGTTCTGCCAGGCCCCGGTCAGTGCGATGTTCACGTCCCACCACTTCCACAGGGTCACGGGGATGGTGGCCGTCATCTCCACGGTCTGGAAGTAGTCGATGTTCTGCTGCCTATATATCAGGGCCAGTTCCTCGTCAGACTGGTAGCCCTGGTAGAGCATGTGGTCGTTAATCCTCATGTAGTTCGCTTGCAGGGTGTATTTCCCTTTCAGCACGTAGGTTGCCATGGCGGAATACGTGAGGTCTGGCATCAGGCCGCTGTTGCCCTCGTTGCGGGTGTAAGCGTCGCTATAGGAGGCGAAGTCTCGGGTCTGCCAGTAGCTGGGATAGCTTCTCCATATAGCGCCATAGAACTGGAAGATGTGGCTCTGCGAGGGCACCCAGGTGATTTGCGCCATGGGTATCAGGGTGTTTCTCTTGTAGTCGTTGATCTTATAGTAGTTGTCTGCCAACGAGGCGTAGAGCGACAGCTTGCCTTCCCAGAAGCTTTTCATCACGCCCAGGTACAGGTCTCCGTTGTGCTCCTCCAGCTTCGACTCGCTGGTCTCGTTCTCCAGATTACTTAGGTCAGTCTCCTGTGTCTGCCAGTTCTTGGTGTTGGTGTAGGTGTAGCTGCCGCCATAGGTGAGCGTCCAGCCATGGCCAAGCTTATGGCGCATGTCTATGTAGCCCCGCCAGGTGCTCACCCGCTGGCTGCTGTTATAGTCCAGGCTACTGGTTTCCGTTCCCTCGGGCTCGGTCACCCGCAGTGCCTGCAAGCCTCTGTCATAGTAGTTCATGTAGCTCACGCCCGCCTTCGTTCCCTTTCCGTTGGTGTAGGTCAGGTCCACGTAGTGTAGGTAATCATGCCCGTCTTTCTGGCTGGTGGAGGTGCCGAAGTAGGAGTTCTGGCCGATGGAGACGGTCTTGTCCTTGGGGTTTAGCCTTCCCGTGTAGCTCAGGGTGATGTCTCCCTTCTCGCCTACGTTTCTTCCAACACTGGCGAAAATGGAATGGCCTTGCCACTTGTTCCTGCCATCCACCTGAGAGTATATGTCGTAGAGCGTGCCGTCCAGCGTATGGTGGGACTCCGTGGTTTCCTGGCTCACGCCTATGCCGTTGGTGTACTTGTAAATCAGCTCATAGTTCCAGTGGGGCGTGCTGGCGAAGAGGCTTCCTCCGCCGTTATAGGTGTTGGCGTGCTGGTTCTCGTAGCCCGCCTGCACCATGCCGTTCAACGTGTAGCGGTCACTTTTCTTCAGCACCACGTTGAGCACCGCGCCTGAGGTGTGCCACTCGGGTGGTGCGTTGTAGATCACCTCCACCTTCTCCACCTGGTCGGCGGGCAACGACTTCAGGTAGTCCAGCGTCATCTGCTTCCGCTTTCCCGATATGAAGACGGTGGTGGTCTTTGCCCCCACCAGGTCGATGTCTTCCCCATTGAGGCTCATCACGGAGGGCAACTCCTTCAACAGCTCGTGGGCGTTGGTGATGTTCCGCTTGGCCAATATTTTGTCCGTGTTATATACCAGTTTGTCGTCTTCCATGGTCAGCAAGGGGGTCTCTCCCTCCACCACCACCTCGCTTAGCGTCAGGGTGTCCGTCAGCAGCGTGATGGTCCCCAGGTCATCCTTGGGGTTGGCTATCTCCTTGCTCTCATATCCCATCATCGAGAGGTGGAGCGTGCAGGCCTGCGTGGGCCTGTTGAGGCTGAATGTTCCGTCCGCCTGTGTGACGGTTCCGCCAAGATAGGCGCTGTCGGTCACGCTTCTCAACACGCAGTTCACGTATTGCAGGGCCTTTCCCTGCTTGTCCACCACCTTTCCCGTGATGGTCTGGGCCATGGCCGCTTGCCAGCCCGTCAGTATCAATAGAAGCGTGAAAACAATCGTTCGTCTCATAGATCTATGTTGATGTTATGATATATGATTTCTTTATAATTTCCAAAAGTAACTGATTTCATCAATGGTGAATCTTAGTTCGCGTCCTTTCAGCTGGTCAGTGGGTAACTTCCATTGTTTCGTTCCCTCGGGAATTTCCGCTTCATAGAGGGTGTGTTCATCTTCGTCCACCAGTTCCAGGGTGCAAGCGGGGATGTGAGTTAGCATGGTCAAGGTGTTGCCCTCCCGTTTTACCTCTACTGGGTAAGTGTCATCCCCTGAGATGGGGATGAGGATTCGCAAAGTGTCCGCTGTCATTTGCGAGGTCTTTATGCTTTCAGTGTCAGCCTTGCTCCTGTCTATCGCCTTTCCGCTGTTGGTCGTTTGGGGCGTTGGCGTCTGCCCGTCCGTCTCCTTCATAAGCAAAAACTTCCACTGCTTCGTCCCCTCGGGGATTTCCGCTTCATAGAAGATGTGTTCATCTTCGTCCATCAGTTGCACTGTGCAGGTGGGGACGTGAGCAACCATGATCAAGGTGTTGCCCTCTCGGTTTATCTCTACGGGGTATGTGTCACCCCTGGAGATAGGGACTTGAATTCGCAACGTGTCCGCTGCCATTTGCGAGGTCTTTATGCTTTCAGTGTCAGCCTTGCCCCTGTCTATCGCTTTTCCGCTGTTGATCGTTTGGGCCATATCCGTCTGCCAGCCCGCCAGTATAATTAATAGGGAAAAAATAATCCTTCGTCTCATAATGTATTATAATGTGTGATTGCTCTCTCTTAATATCTTAGGTCCGTGGAAAACTCCGGGGCGTATTTGCATCGAGGGTCGGGGAAGTCCCAGTTGTCCATTCCGTACGCCTTCATCACCTTGACGACGCATTTTCTCCTGTGTTCTTTGCAGAAGTCGTATATCTTGCAGCCCGTGCAAGGGCTTTCCGCCCGCCTGGCGGCATGCCCCGCATTGAAAATCTTCTTGGCTTTCTCCGAGTTCCATACATCCTCGAAGGTCTGCTTGGTCAAGTCCCCGATGATAAAGTCGGGATGCCAGTAGAGTTGCTCGCAGAGGGTCGCTTTCCCGTCAGGCAACACGAACATTCGGTTTTGCAGTATACCGCAAGAACCGCCCCTGAAGTTCGGGACGTCACTGGCTCCTTGTTGGAAAGGTTCCGTCAAGGCCTCGTCACTGACGTAAATGGTGATGCCGGCTTGGGGGATAATCTTCTCCCTCACGTATTTCGTGATGTCCTCCAGTTGCCCGCGACTCGCTTTCACCGCAGAGAAAGTCTCACGATTGTACAGCGACATCTCGGGCACCCTCACCTCCCAATATCTCAGGTTGTGGATGCCCTTTATATAGTGGTATAAGTCGTCCAGTTGTCGGTGGTCGCAATTATACTTGGTCAGGATGGTGTCCACCTCTATCTTGAAGCCATGCGCTTGCAACAGTTCCGCGCCGTGCTTTACCCGCTCTATGTAACCATCGGCGCAATGGATGATTCTCTTCAGCGTGGGCTCGTCCAGGCTGTCCAGCGACAGCTGCACCACGTCACGGTAGCCCGTTTTCTCCAGCCTTCTGATGAACTCCTCCGTCACGGGCACCTTGGTGGAGATGTAACTGGGGGACATGTCATAATCCACCAACCGCTTGAGGATGACATCCCAGTCCTCCAGGCAGAACAACTCACCCCCGATGACATCGATGTAGGACATCTTCAGGCGGTGGGCCTCGTCTATCAGGTGGAGTGTCTGCTCCGTGGTCATGGGCTTGTGCCTCGTGTGCCGGTCAGCGTAGCAGTAGGCACAGTTGGTGACGCACTTGTTGGTCACCATGAAGAGCAGCGAGTGGGGTGCTCTGTGCGTCCTGTCAGGGGTAAGGTCTACATGCCCGCACCTGAAGTCATCCAACGTAAAGTCATATTCTGGGGTCTTGTCACCCAGGGTCTCGATGGGAATCAAGACGTTCTTGGGGAAATAGACCTTGTGGTCGCCTGCCTCCGTGTAGACAGGCTCTGGATTGGCGAGATATGGACTGAGCATCTGCTGGATTTTCTCTACACTTGTCCCGAAGTGCTCCGCCAATTCCACACAATGCTTCTCGAACGGCTCATCAGTGGTGAAAGTGCCCAGGAGCATCGCCTGCGTGGGATGCACAAAACCCAGCCAGTCGGCTGAGCTGTCATACTTCACCTGTCTTTTGGAGAACATAGTCACCCTCTCCACATCGTTCTTGAAGTGGTAGTCAGGATTTAAAATGTATGTTCGCTCGTTCATAAACATCTTTGAAGGCGCCCCCATGGTTTGAATCATGGGCACGCCCTTTATTGGTTTGTTAAGGGTATTAGCTTACCGCTAAATTAAATCTTCTTTATGAATGAGTCCAGAACCTTCAACGTTGCAGTTTATAATTCCCACACTTTCTCCACTGCACTCACCTGACCCCTTAACAGGGCATTTGATAGTTCCTAAACCAACTACCGTACAGATAGTTTTGTTTGGATCGTTATCTTTACGTTCGCCACCTTTTACTTCCATTAGTTCAAGTGCATCCAATGAGCTTGGAAGATCATTGATACAAATTAATTGTTTCATGATTGCTTTTGTTAAATGATTAATAAATATATATACAAGGCCTTGTATTTCTTTATAATATGCAATAGTAGCAGACACCATCTATGATGAGCCGTAACTCACAACCCTCCAGTTGGGCAGTGGGCAGTTGCCACTGTTCCGCTCCCTCGGGGATGTATGCCTCATAGAATATATTCCCTGTTTCGTCCACCAGTTGCAGGGTGCAGGAAGGCATATATCCTATTATAAATAATAAGTTACCATCTAAATATAGGGAAGGTATATTAATAGCGGAACGTTTATTAGGATTTCGTAGGGGGTCACTTGATGGTTGTATTGTATCTGTCCTGTTTGAGTTTCCCATTAAAGGTGCTCCTTTTGTCGTGCAGAAACAAAAGATGTTGAACAACATGATTGTTGTTAAAGTGATTTTTCTCATTTTTGTTATATTTTTGTTGATGCAAATATATGAAATATAATTGGAACTATCCTAAAAAAACACTCAACAAAAATCAACAAAATTATCCTATAGCGCCATTTCCTCGATGAAACCGCCATTTTTTTAATGAATAGAAAACAAGAATTTATCGAAATCATAAGTGCTTCCATCCTTCCCGGTTATCTTTTTCAGCATTCTGCTTCTTTTCTCTGAGACATTGGAAATGCTTATTCCCATAAGTTTACCGATGTCACTCGGTCTAAAACCTAGACGAATAAGGATACACATATTATATTCGTCCACTCGTAAAACTTTGTTTCTATTTAATCTTTCGTAAAACACAGGAAATTTCTCGTGCATTAATTCATTCAACTCTTTCCAGTCTCGGTTAGTGGGGATTTCTCCTTTGTTAGCCATGTCACGGAATTTGTTAGTTATCGCAGCATCATAAAGTTTTCTTTTCATATCTGCGATATGACGTGAATCGAGAAGATCTTGAATTTTTGCCTGCAGCTTGTCGATTTGTATTTGCTTCTCCTTAATAAATTGTTCCTTTTCCTTTTCGTTTTGTCTCTCCAATATGCTTAAGTCCTTCCTTGCTTGCATTAGCCCTGCATTCGCTTGCATGAAAAGTTCTTGGATATGCTCTTTCTTGAGCCTTTCCTCCCGGATTCTCGAGCTTACTCTGTTGTAAATGAGTGAGAAGATGAAAGCGGCAAACGATGCCAAACCTAGCGTAAAATAAAAGGTGTTTTGAAATCTTTCAGCCTTCAGTTCTTTCTGATGGGCTTTTTCTACTAATAGGTTTTCCTTGTACAGAGTGCTTATTCTCGACGTGCCTCTGTACATTTGTTGTTTCAATGACTGGCCTGTAAGGCAAATCATCTGTTTGCTATACTTTAAAATAGAATCTTTATTCCCAGTCTTGTTGTATAGATCATATAGGCCTTTTACCACGGCAATGTTCTCGTTGAAGGTAAGATTATGTTTACTACGGAGTTTCTCCAGGAAATAGTGGGCTGAGTCCATTTCGGATAAACCTATAAAATATTGAGCCTTTTGATAATAAAACATCTCACGGCCTGCTGCGATCTCCCCATTCGGCAAGAAAACGCCGCTTTCCTTTTCATAAATGTTTATGCAACGTTTAGCGTTGATCCAATCTTTTTTGTTAACATAATCATTGATGATAGGCCCCAAAGCCATAGCTGCTCCATTTCTTTCTCCATAATGCAGGTACAATTTTGAGGCTTTCTCGCTGATGGCAATCTCGGAATCTGGCATTGCCATCAGCTCATAGGCACTCGCCATGTGATCATATAGGGTAATGGCCGATATTGTGTCTTTGGCTTTAAGTGCACATTCTCGGCCTTGTTTTGAATACGTTAATTGGTCTAATGGCAGTTGCATTGCCAGTGAGACCTCCGCCGCTTGCCCATACACCCTGCTAAGGGTCTTGAAGTCGCAGTCCGCCTTGGTGGTGTCGGCCTGGCTGATGGCCGTCTCGTATTCCAACAGGGCCTGGGGCAGGCTGTCCAGGTCGCGGTAGACGCAGCCCAACAGGTAGTGGGCCTCCATGCGTTCGTTGGCGTCGCCGTTGTTGTCATAGTAGTTGACCACCTCCTTCATGGCGCTGTCGGAGGTGAAAGGCACGTAGGCCTTGTTCATCGCCTTGGCCAGGAGCAGTTGGTAACGGTATCGGTTGGCCTTGGAAGCGTCCTCGACCTGCTCGCGCAAGGACACGAGCAAAGCCACTCCGCTGTCCGGCTCAGCCTCTATCAGGCTGTCAGCCAAGTGGAGTTTCGCCGCCAGCTCCTTCCCTCCACGGGAGCAGGAGACCATGAGCAGCGGGAAGACCATCACGAGCAGGAGCAAGCGCCTCATGGCGATTGTAGGGAATTTACCTTTTAATCCAGTTTTCGAGCTTAATATTCGAGAAATTCTTAAAATCCTTTATATTCTCGGTTACCATAATCAGGTCATTGACTATAGCCGTACAGCCAATCAGCAAGTCAAAATCATCATCGGCAGGAGTTCCTGCCAAACGGAGGCGAGCTTTCTCTGACGCATATAAATCAATGGCATTACTTATGGGCAGAATCTGTATGGAAGACAAAAAACTGTCAAGCCCTTGCGCTCGCTGCTTTATGCCTTTTTTGCGGCCTAACTCCGCGCCATATTTCAATTCCGCCATGGTGATTTCCGAAATATGACAATTCTCCAATCCAACCTCATCTATCTTTTTATCCACGTCATATTGCCCACGCAAGAGAAAGACGCAGATATTGGTATCTAATAAATACTGCCCCATTTTATAACATCAAATCCTCGCTGTTGAACCTTCTGCTCTCCTTTATTTCCTTCACCATGTCGTCAGCGGTCAATCCGGGGAAGTCTTCGTCTTTCCATAGGCCATAGAATTTGCTGGCAGAAACGGATACCGTAGTGCCTTCCTCTTTACGAGCCTCTTCTATTAGTTTTTCTCCCAGCCAGCGTTTATTGCTCGCGCTAAGTGAGAAGCCGTTGATAAGGGCTAACAGGCCTTCTAATGAGATCATTCCTTTCATGTGATGGTTATTCCTCCTTGTTTGTGGGTTATATATATCGCGAAGATAATGATTTATTCGGAATGCCCAAAATGTTTGGCTTGTAATTTCTTGAGATAGCCGCAGGGCAAACTCGACGAATCATAGCTTGTGCACGTAAACTATCATTGCCAAAGTGTAGAGACGCGGCGTGCCTATTTGACGGGAGACGCGGCACGCCACGTCTCTACGGGAATTATGGTGTACTTGTCACGTTATATAGCTCCGTGCTGCCGGAAGCGCAGTATCCTTTCCAGTACCAGCTAAGTGGTACTGGAGTTTCAGCTAGCTGGTACTGCAGTTTCAATAGGCTGGTACTGCAGTACCACTTAGCTGGCACTCGGGAGGATACTGTGCTTCCGACAACATGGAGTGTAGCTTTGCAGAAAAGGTTGACTACTTTAAGTCTTATTCGCAGTATGGGTTGACTCTTATTATTACTGTTCACGCGCAGGGTTGACCCTGTAATATTGGATGCTGCCAGGAATATTGCCGCGAGGTGGCAACAACACATTCGGCAAACTTACGTTTTCCACGCATGCCAACAAGATGGATGAAGAAAAGGGGAGTCACGCTATGTCCGCTCGGCCCAGTCGCCCCTGTCCAGGTTGCGATAGCCTATGGCCTCGGCCAGATGTTCCGCCTTTACCCGCTCGCTGCCAGCCAAATCGGCGATAGTGCGAGCCACTTTCAGGATGCGGGTATAAGCCCGGGCGGAGAGGGAGAGGCGTTCCATGGCCAGGCGAAGCATCTCGATGCCCGCGTTGTCCGGCTCGGCGAACTGGTGTATCATGCGCTCGGTCATCTGCGCGTTGCAATGAACGCCCTTGAAGTCTTTGTATCGCTCCCGCTGGATTTCCCTGGCGGCCACTACCCTTTGCCGTATCTGGGCGCTAGGTTCTCCCGGCGCGGCCTTGGAGATGTCCTTGAAGGGCACGGGCGTTATCTCCACCTGTATGTCGATGCGGTCCATCAAGGGGCCGCTGATCTTGTTCATGTATTTCTGGATCTGGCCCGGGGTGCAGACGCAATGGTGCGTAGGGTCACCATAGTAACCACAAGGACAGGGGTTCATGCTGGCCACGAACATGAACGAACAAGGATACTCTATGGTGTACTTAGCGCGGCTGATGGTGATATGGCGGTCTTCGAGGGGCTGGCGCAACACCTCTAGCGTGCTCTTGTTAAACTCCGGCAACTCATCGCAAAAGAGCACGCCATTGTGCGCCAGGGATATTTCTCCGGGCTGCGGCGTAGAGCCGCCTCCCACCAAGGCTACTTGCGAGATGGTGTGATGGGGAGCGCGGAAGGGGCGTTGCGCTATCAGCGAGACATTGCGTCCCAACTTGCCGGCAATGGAGTGTATCTGCGTGGTCTCCAGGCTCTCCGCCAACGAGAGCGGCGGCAATATGGTGGGCAAGCGCTTCGCCATCATAGACTTGCCTGAGCCGGGAGGACCTATCATGGCAAGGTTGTGACCACCGGCGGCAGCCACCTCCAACGCCCGCTTCACGTTTTCCTGCCCCCTTACGTCGCTGAAGTCAAGGTCGTAGCTGGCCTGGTTCTCGTAGAACTCTTTCCGCGTGTCCACGAACACCGGCTCAAAGTCCTTCTGCCCGTTCAGGAACTGTATCACGTCGGCCAGCGTCTCCATGCCATACACTTCCAGGTTGTTGACCACGGCGGCCTCCCTGGCGTTCTGCTTGGGCACGATAAGTCCCTTGAAGTGCTCAGCCCTTGCCCTGATGGCAATGGGCAAGGCTCCCTTGATGGGTTGCAGGGTGCCGTCCAGGCTCAACTCTCCAACCATCATGTATTCGGGAAAAAGGTCACTGCTCATGTTGTTGTTGGCACCCAGCAAGCCGATGGCCAGCGGCAAGTCGAAACCGCTGCCTTCCTTCCTGAGGTCGGCGGGAGCCATGTTGACCGTCACTTCCGCCACGGGAAAATGGAAGCCGCAATACTGCATGGCGGCGGCCACACGGTTGCGTCCTTCCTTGACGGCCTCGTCTCCCAAACCCGTAAGATGGAATTGTATACCCTTGGTGATGCTTACCTCCACGGTCACGGTGGTAACTTCCAGGCCGTTGACCGCGGCGCAAAATGTCTTAACAAGCATAGATAATCCTTTCCTGTGGTTTTTTCATGGCGGAGACGCTCACAGGCTCTCCAGTTTCTTCTCCAGCTCCAGAAGCGACAAGCCAGTGGCCACGACCCGCCCGTTGCGCAATACGATATTGCCGGGGACAGAGGTCAAGCCCAACAGCTTGAGCGTCTTGTCGTCCAGCATCTCACCGCTGCAGATGACAGGCCAGTCGATGGTGTCGCTCGCCATGGTGCGCTTACAATCGGTGGGTCCAGGATCTACGCAGATGCTCAGCAACTTCATGTCGTTGCCCCCACGCTGTCTCCTGATGCGGCGCAGGTGGCGTTGCATGTTCTTGCTGTTATAATCCCAACTGGCCCAAGTGCTAATGACCAAGACGGGAGCCTGAAGCGAGGCGGAATTGATGGTGTTCCCTTTGACATCCCGGGCGGTAAACCTGGGCAAGGGCTTGCCTACAACTACGTTTTTCGCGCCACTCACCTGGGCCTGCAGGCGTATCAAGGTGCCATTCTTGGGTTGCTTTTCCTCCAACAGGCCCAACAGCTCCATGGCCTTGTCATAATCTGGCGTGAGCGACATCACGAAATACTTGCGCAGCAGGAACACACTCACGTTAGACTCCGGGTGGTCTTTGATGAACATCTCGGCCAATCGCTTCTCCTCGGGAGGCGATACGCTGACTATCATCTCCCGGAACTCATTCATCAACTTGTTTTCCTTGGAACCTTCCACTTTCAACTCCTTCAAGTGGGAAGCGTCGGCCTTTACGCTCACAGACTTGCCTGGCTCGGCGAAAACAGGCTGCTCCGAGAAATTGGGGAATACCAACATCAGCGTGGTAGGCATCTCGCAAGGTATCTCGTAAGCGAATCTGCCCGCCTCCACCTTGATGGTGTCAACGCCCGCTATGCTGCCATCATAGCTATATACGTATAACTCTCCCTGGTTGAAATGAAGAAATCTGCCATCCAACTTAAATTGCCCATTACCCGACCCACAAGCGGTAAGTAATAAGCCGAATACAACTATAAGGGTGTAAGCAAATCTTCTCATGGGTATGTGCCGCGAGCGGGACTCGAACCCGCACAGCCATTACTGGCCAAGGGATTTTAAGTCCCTCGTGTCTACCAATTCCACCATTGCGGCCTGATAATTGAATGGAAAGAGCGGAAAACGGGACTCGAACCCGCGACCCCGACCTTGGCAAGGTCGTGCTCTACCAACTGAGCTATTTCCGCGTAAAAGACCGTTTAAAGACTGTCACTGGGTAAAACGTGGTGCAAAGATAAGCCTAATAATCGAGAACGCCAAGGATTTCACAGATTTTAAGACTTCTCCCTAGTTTCCTACACTCACCACGGAGCCTATGCCCGCATAGCTTATCCTGTAACGAAAGAGGGAGATACCTGGGTCGCCTTCCGTGACAGCACCCGTCTCCAACGCGTATATCCTTCCGCAGTTGACGCATTCCACAGACTGCCCGTTGCCCGTCCACCGCAGAGGATAGCGCAATCCGCCATGGTCCCGCAAGCAATTGGCGCACTGGCGATCCCAAGCCACGAGGCCATTGAAGTTGGAAAGGCCTATGATAATGCCATTGGCCGCGCCCAGGTCGCTATAGTCCGCATAGTTCTCCTCTGCCGTGTTCAGGCGGATGTCTTCCGTCTTGTCCTGTCCGTCGTTCAAAGTGGAATAGATATGCCAAACGCCTCCTATCTTGCTGGCACTTATCATGGTGTACATGCCAGGGCCATTAAGCGCGGTCTCGATGGAAGTGCCCGCGTGGTACTTGGTATTGAACACGAAGCGGCAGGCATAATCACTGGTGTAGAGATCCTCCGCCCCGCAACCGCAGAGCGAAAGCACCACCACCAAGGCCATGAGCAGTCTCGCCTTCATCCCAACAAGGCTTTTTCGGCCCGCTCCACCCGCTCGAAATGAAACTCCGCCAAGGTGCGCTCCATCAGAGCCACTATCTGGTCATTGCACAAATTGCCTATGCTGCCCTCATGAGTGTGGTGTATCTCCTTGCGGGGCTTGAACTCCCCGGCCTCTATCTCCAGACCCACTTTCTTGTAAGCGTCCCTGAAAGGCATGCCATGGGCGGCAAGGTCGTTCACCTCCTCCACGGAGAACATGGGGTCATAGATAGGATTGTCGAGGATATGCTCGTTCACCTCCATCTTGTTGACAATATAGGCGGCCATGGACAGGCAGTCTTTCAACTCCCCGAAAGCGGGCAAGAACACTTCCTTGATAATCTGCAGGTCACGGAAATAGCCCACGGGCAGGTTGTTCATGATGAGCGTCCCCTGCTGGGGAAGCGCCTGCAGCTTGTTGCTCTTGGCGCGTATCAGCTCAAACACGTCTGGGTTCTTCTTGTGGGGCATGATGCTCGAGCCCGTGGTGCACTCCTTGGGCAACTTCACGAAACCGAAGTTCTGGCTGTTGAAGAGACAGGCATCGAAGGCCAGCTTGGCCAATGTGCCCGCCACGGAAGCCAAGGCGAAAGACACGTTGCGCTCCATTTTCCCTCTTCCCATTTGGGCATAGACCACATTGTAGTCCATGGAATCGAAGCCCAACAATTGGGTGGTCATGGTCCTGTTTAAAGGGAAACTGCTGCCATAGCCCGCCGCGCTGCCCAAGGGATTGCGGTTGGTCATGCGATAAGCCGCCTGCAGAAAGAGCATGTCATCTGCCAGGCTTTCGGCGTAGGCGCCAAACCACAGGCCAAAAGAGCTGGGCATGGCCACCTGCAAATGGGTGTAACCCGGCATCAAGACCTGCTTGTATCGCTCGCTCTTCTGTATCAGCTCGTCGAAAAGCACCTTCACCGCCTCTACCACCAAGCGCAGCTCATGGCGGGTAAAGAGCTTCAGGTCTACCAGCACCTGGTCGTTCCTGGAGCGGCCTGAGTGTATCTTCTTGCCCATGTCGCCCAGCTTCTCCGTGAGCATCAGCTCCACTTGGGAATGCACGTCTTCCACGCCATCCTCTATGCGGAACTCGCCACGCTCGCAGACACGATAGATGTTTCTCAGCTCCGCCAGCAAAGGCTCCAACTCCTCTTTGGCCAGCAAGCCGATGCTTTCCAGCATGGTGATATGGGCCATGGAGCCCAATACGTCATACTTCGCCAGGTACAGATCCATCTCGCGGTCCCTGCCCACGGTGAAACGCTCTATCTCTCGGTTTACCTCAAAGTTCTTTTCCCAAAGTTTACGTGCCATGTGTTTCCTGTTTAATCCTCATAGGGTATCATCGCCAGCGACTCGGCTATCTTCTCCACGCCCTCCTTGAGAGGCTTTTCCACCATTCCTTTTATCATCATGGGGACATCGGCCTTGATGGTGAGCCTCATCTTGCAGGCTTCCTCGCCAACAGGCAGGAGCTGTATCCAGAGAGTGAAACTCACGGGGCTTTCCACCGACTCCATCTTGATGGTCTTGGGTTCCTCTCGCTCTATGATGCGCAACTTTATCTCGCCCACCATCGGTGCCTTGATGGCCAAGTTGTCGCTGTCAAAGCTCAAGTGCTCCACCTTGTCGGCGGGAATCTTGTCTTTTATCCTTTCCAGGTTGCTCAGGTCGCTCAGCGTCTTGTACACCGACTCTTGGCGGTGGGGAATCTGCTTCACGCCGCTTTCCACTTTCAGTGACATAGGCCTATGGTCATTGGTTCCAATGAGCGGGGTCTTTGCGCCACTCGTGCAACAGTTCCACGTCTTCCTTGGCTATATAGCCCGTCTCCAGGGCCTCGGCCACCACGTGCTCGTAGTCGGTAAGGGTCACCAACTTCACGTCAGCCTCATTGAAAGCCTGCTCGGCCACGGGGAAACCATAAGTATAAGAAGCCACCATGCCCACTACCTCCGCGCCAGCCGCGCGCAAGGCCTCAACGGCTTTCAGGCTGCTGCCGCCCGTGGAGATGAGATCTTCTATCACCACCACCTTGCTGCCTGCCTGGAGGTCACCCTCTATCTGGTTGCCCATGCCATGGTCTTTGGCCTTGGAGCGCACGTAGACAAAAGGCAAGTTCAGCTCGTCTGCCACCAAGGCTCCTTGCGCGATGGCACCCGTAGCCACGCCAGCCACTACCTCCGCCTCAGGGAAGTGTTCCAATACGGCATGCGCTAATTCCAACTTCACGTAACTACGCAAATCGGGGAAAGAAAGAGTCTTGCGATTGTCGCAATAAAAAGGAGACTTCCACCCGGAAGCCCATGTAAAGGGAGCGTTGGGTTGCAACTTGATGGCCTTGATGTCCAGAAGTCGCGACGCCAGTGCTTGCTTTGGATTTTTCATAAGCTATATAAATAATGTATACTCTAAAATTTCACGTCTGCAAAGATAGCGCAAATCGAAGACAATACAAAATAAAAAGCTCGCTTTTTGTTTTTATTGTTGAGAAGAGGGCGAGTCTCTTTTCTTGCGGAGAAATATGCGAGTTTGGCACAAGGAATTCCTGCTGCCCTCCAGTATTTAACGTAAGCTCGCCACGTCATTACAATTAATTATACGCACGCATGAGAGAACATTACCTATAAGTAGGGCCGCCAAAAGAATGCCAGCTCTTGTTGACAGGATTGAAACTCCGTCCCACCTCGAAACCTATCCAAAGTTTCTTGGTGGCCTTGAACTCAAACATCACCGAGTAATGGCTCGTGGGCGTATAGGGATAGAGCAATCTGCTCTTCACCGCTGTTGGCGTATATTGCCCGCTCACGCCAATGTTCAGGCGTGGAGTGACTCCCAGTTTCAATATTCCCCCTATGCTAAACGTGTTGTAATGACCAAGGAACGCACTGTCATATTTCCCCATGGTGGCATAAGAGGAATAATAGAGCCTGCCCCACTCCCCGCCTATCCCAACCGTAGCGGTGCGGTTACCCATCAGTCCCATAACCTCATGCGAGCTGCTGAAGATGTCAAATGGCCCCGTGTCCACCTGCCAACCTTGCCAATGTGGCAATGCGTTGGGGTGGATAAGCGTAGTGTCTATGGCGGCGTTGATATCCGCTGCCTGGTAGAAAGGCGCATAAGAGGCGCTGGCATCCATCACTCCGCCATGCTCCAGAGCAGGTGTATCGGTCATAAGGGGAGAGTCCATGACACCATTTGATACTTCTGGCGTTTGGACAACTTGCGCCCTTGTCGTCACGGAAACCGCAAGGACAAGAGCCAAGGCAAAGTAGCGGGTGGAATATTCCCTGCTGTCGTGCCGCAGGGTAAGGAGAAAGAATTTCTTGAACATCTGTTGTCTTGGTTGAACATTTGCTGTGTGCGAAATTAAATAAAAATGCCGAGATGGGCAAATGTTTCGCCTGCTATTTCTTCAGCAATCCAGAATCGCTGTCCACATTCTTTATCCGCTGCCTGGGCTGTTTGCCCTGCTTACCGAAGGAGAAGCTATAGGAGAAACTCAGGCACACCATGTTACTCCAGTCACGTATGTTGTTGGAGATGTCGGATTGCATGATACAACCTGGCGTGGTGTGCTCCCCCTCAGAGAAACTATCCATGAAAGGCTGGTTCCACTCCAGTCCTATGCTCATGTCCTTGATGGGCTTGTAGGCCACGCTTAAGCGAAGCACCTCGGCTCTTGGAGTCTCCAATTGCCCTTGCAACGTTTGGCCAGGATACTGATAATACACCTCAAAGTCCCATTTGGGCAGGGTATAGCTGGCCAAGGCCATCAGTTGATACCGCTTTCCCCACCACGTGGAGCCGTCTGTCTCCTTACCATGCTGGCGCAGGTAAATACCTATCAACTCTATCTTCAGGGACTTGTCGCCCAGCGGGAAACAATCTATCACCGCTTGCCCGCCAAACTCTTTTCTCCACTCCAGGTTGGTGTAGGTCTGCAGGATATAGCCTGGCGTGGTCTCGAAATGATTGCAGATGTCATCGGGGCTGTAGTTGTATATGCCCAGCAGCTGTACGCCCCAGTGCTTGGTGGCGGCACTGCCCGTCAAGTATAGCTGGTGATGGCTGTAGGGCTGCAGCGCGGCGTTTCCCTTGTAGGCATAGAAATTGTCCAGCCATTGTTCCGTCTCGCTCAAGAGGGAAACCGAGGGCACGTCGCCCGTGTAGCTATAGCCCAGCCTGAAGGAGATTCCTTTCCATGGGCGTAGCGTGAGCGATGCGCTTGGTGCGGGATACCACTTGTTCCAGGCCGTATGCCCATCAGCTTGTGCGTTCAGGTACTTGGCCGCCAACGACAAGTAATAGTAGAAAATGCCCTTGTGTCCATAAAGTTCCGCGTAGCCATAGAGGGTATGCTGCCTTTGGTCTATATCCGTTCCCGCTTCCGTTTGGGTAGAGGAGCGATAAGCGTACCGGGTGCCAAAAGTCCATTCTCCTATAGCGGAGGGAAAAGTATATTGCAGGGTGGAGAGCAGGGAGTATCGCTTGGTGGTATAGGCTGAACGCTCGTCAAAAAGCGTAGCCCCCGAAAGGTCGCTCTCCGTATAGGCAGAGCGGAAACTGGTGTCATACATCGTGCCCGTCACGTCCATCAAGAAGGCCTTCCCTCCCTTCCATTGCTTGTTGAAATACAGGTTCAGGGCGTATTGGTTGTATTTGTTGTACAGCCCCCTCTTCGCGTCTATCTCCTCCTCTCCATTAGTGGAGACGTATTGTCCTTTCTGCTGGTCTTCCTTATGGAAAGACGTGGAGAGGTTTGCGTTAAACTGGTAATTGTCGGGGAGATAGCTCATGTAGCCCAATGTCAAGGAGTGGCCATCCGTTTTCCATGGCGAGTCATAGCCTCGCTTTTGTTTCTGATACTCCTCCCCATTGAAGTTGTAACCCAGGGTCTCATCTGTCCTCACCTTTTTATAGTGGGACATGGAATTATCGTAGATAAGGCTGAAGCGGGAGCGGCCATGGTTGTAGAAAGCCGCCAGGGAATTGTCGCCATATATGGGGTGAAAAGAATCTCTCAAGTTCAACGAAACATTCCCTCCCTTAAGGGTTCTCTTCGTGACAATGTTGATGATCGCGCTCGCCCCGGCCAATCGGTATTGGGCGGGCGGATTCTCATAGACATCCACCTTTGACACATCTCCCTTGTCCAGTGCTTGTATCTCCTGCCAAGAGGTTCGCACGCCGTTCAGCAGCACCACCACGTCAGGCAATCCCCTGTAAGACATTTCTCCCCTAGTGGTGACGGTCAGGAATGGAATGGTGTTTAGGGCCAGGCCGAAGTTGCTGTAGTTGGCTATTTCTTTTTGCGATATGCGGTAAGAGGTGTGGCTGTCGTATTGCTTGATCATGTCAGAGGTCACCACCACCTCTTTCAATTGGTATTGGTCTTCCAGCAGCGTGGTCTTCACGATGGAGGCAGGTTCTTCGTTTAACAGGAAAGTCTTCGTTTGATACCCTACGGACTGTATGCTGACCATGGCGGGATAAGACTTCACGGGCAGTTGGTAATAGCCTATCGAGTCTGCCACTGCTGTCACTATGGCAACAGAGTCCTTGCTCAGCACGGAAGCTACCGCTCCTATGATGGGTTGTCCTTTCTGGTTTACCACTTGACCTTTATAGGCCCAAACGGTCAAGGTCTGAAAGCCAATCACGAAATATAATACAAGTTTCTTCATGCGGGGTTATATGTTTTTACGTCATCACTTTCTACACCATTAACGAATAAGTGCGGGAAAACAAAACCAGCTTTAACTATTTTTAGCCTTATAACCATGCCTCTAGAAAGGCTTTCCCCATTTCCATAGAGTTAACGACCTTAGTTCTATAGAAATGAGGAAAGGAGGTCAGCAGCAAGCACAAACGTCCTTATATACCTTTACATATTATATATACGCATAATTACGCATGAGCTCAGCTCTCCCCTTTTACCACCTCACGGAAACGCTCCCCGAAACGGTTGGTGAAGACTATCTCTATCTTCTTATAACGGCCTTTGGGGCGGCAGCGGAATAGGTGGGAGGTGGCGATACGCATGGAGCGCGGGCCAGACTGCGACTGATAGGCGGCATCCACCGCGCTGAAACGATCCATCTCGCCCATGGCACGACCGTCTTGCCACCACTCCACACGGCAACGCGGGTCATAATCCCACACGTTGGCTACTATGTCCTCTGCCAGCGAAGGCCATTCGCCTTGCCCATAAACGCTCATCTGCACGTCTGGGGAAGTACCCGTAGCTCTATAGCGCCAGCGCAGACGGTCTCCCTCTACACTTACCACCAAGTAGCCATTAGGCGCACCACAACAGTTCACCTTTCCTTGCCACCAGGCCCCGCAAGCGGCCCCGATGTTGTGTTGATAAAGGCGTTCGCTCACCTCTACGTTCTGGAAATAATGCGTATGCCCGCAAAAGACGTGTACCTGATAGCCTCGCAACACCTCCGCAAGCCTGTCCGCCCCGCTCATGATATCCCCTTTGTTGACACTGCCCCAGCCTGGCGCGTGGATATTCAGCAGCACCAACGAACCCCGCGGCACAAAGCTCAAGTCGTTGGCCAGCCACTCCAACTGCTCGTCGGTCATCCGCTCCACGTATCTTCCGTTCCCCAAGTAATTGATATTCTTCATCGTCACCACGTGAACCTTGCCTATATTGAATGAGTAGTCAGTGGGGCCGAAACGCTCGTTGTATTCCTTCTCGGCATATGCGGGAGTGCCAAGTCTCATGCTGTCCAGGTCTTTCCAACGGCTATCGAAATCGTGATTGCCTATGCAGCTGAACATGGTCATGCCCGAATTGCTCACCGACTGGGCGTAAGGAGCATAAAGAGCCATGTCATCAAACACCAAGTCGCCTAGCGTGACACCCACCACCTCCCGCTCGCCACCAAGGGAGTCAGCCACGCGGCGAATGTCTGCCATTGTCTCCTCACGCCATCTGCGCAAATCACTCTCGTTTCTCACTTGCGGGTCGGAGATGGCCACATAGTAGAAGTCATCCGCCCTATGCTTCCTGCGCCTGAGCACGAAGTCATGCCCCTTTTGGGCTATCGCCTCGCCCACGGATACATAAAAGCAGGCGGCAATGCCGTCGGCGGCAGGCAGGCAGAAATCCGCGGGGGTGGAGATGGATATATATTTGCTGACCAATGTATCGGTAAGGAGCGACCAACGCCCGTCTTGGTCGGTCTGCGTAAACTGACGGCCATTGTTTACCACTACACCCTCAACGCCTTCGCCGGAAGTGTCTATGACACGGCCTGACACGCTAAAGACTCTCTGCCGTGCCACTCCGCCACTCATCAACGCCATGGCCAGCAACAAAAGAAACAGTGTTTTCGCTTTCATTCTCTCCTGACTTACGTTCTTGTTTGCCACAAAGGTAACACATCCTATTTACAATCAAGATGCAATGAAAAGACAATGCCGTGAAGGAAGGCCCAACTCCCTCTCCCGCGGAGAATGACAGCAAAACCGGAAACAAATAGATATGAAATCCCGTTTACTTAGTATATAAACTTGAAGAAGCTAGAAGAAAAGTCTGTTCCACGACGTGGAATAGCTATTTCACGTCGTGGAATGCAAAAGTATACTATATTCTCTTGGTTTTGTTCCTGTTATCTCGCGCCTTCGCCAGTAAGCAGAAATTCGTCGAACTCTCGTTATATGAAGGCTTCTCTCAACTTATATAACGTGAATTCGACGAAAAGTTGTGGAGACGTGGCGTGCCGCGTCTCCTGTCAAGTTAGCGTATTGCCTTTCTCATCGAGCAGACGCAGCAATTCCATAATTCCCGCCAGGGAAAACGCGGCACACTGCGTCTCTACATTTGGGGTATACGCAAGACATACAAGCTATTTCAAGGCCTACTCAGATGTCCGGATTTGTTGCTGCTCCCCGTTTGGTTTTTCGATATGAAACGCATTCAACAACAAATCAAAAAGCCTGGTGTTCAGATAAAAATTATTCTTTCCCAATTTCATCTTCCTCAAGAATCCATTATCCACTAATTGATTCAAGTAGGACGTGGCAGTTGGACGCGTAATGGCAAGCTCATTGCACACAAAGTCGATTTTCGTATATGGATGCCGAAACAAGTTATTGAGCAAATCCTGAGAATAAACCTTCGGGAGTTCACTTCTTATTCTCTGCTTGTATTCCATCATCAAATCCTTTATGTTCATAATCAGTGACAACGTCTCAAAAGAAGTCTCTTCCAGTCCTTTCAACAAGAACAGAATCCAGGACTCCCAATCCCCATCATCCCTGACAGACTGAATCAAGCGATAATACTCGTTTTTGTTCTTGATGATATAACGGCTTAGATAAAGAACCGGCCACTCCAACAGGCCTTGCGAGACCAAATACAAGATATTGATAATTCTCCCCGTCCTGCCATTGCCATCAGAAAAAGGATGTATGCTCTCGAATTGGTGATGTATGACGCACATCTTCACCAGAGGATCCAAATCACTCATGGCATTATCGTTGATAAATTCTTCAAGATTGGACATATAGGAAACAATCTCCGCATGGTCTTGAGGTGGCTGATAAACCATCTCGCCTGTATGGTCATTTATCAACGCGGTTCCTGGAGTGCTCCTAAAACCAGCGTCATTAAGCTTTATCCGCTTGTAAATCTCCCGAATGTCATTACAAGTCAACAGGCCTTGATTTTTCACCCTCTTAAAACCATAAATCAAAGCATTTGAGTAGTATTGCACCTCCTTTGCCGCAGGAGAGATACCCGTATGGAACGACAACTCAGCCCTATAAAGTTCGTCATGTGTCGTAATGATGCTTTCCACAGCAGAGCTATCCTTAGCCTCTTGCAAGGAAAGGGTATTTATCAAGATATCTGGTTTGGGAATGGACAGGACGGCACCTTTTAACTCCGCGAGCCTGCGATGCGACTTGGCCACTTGCCTTAACACTGCCTTTGACTCTAAATCTTCCTTAAGGGGTAGAATGGGTATCTTATACATAGAAAGAAATTTTATACGTCTTGCAAATATATAAAAAAAAACGGATTTCTTTTACATGTCCTGGTGGATATATAAAAAAAAACGGATTTCTTTTACATATATCTCTCCCGCGATAATATCCCTTGACGGAAAACCAATAACGGGAAGCGAAGTAAAGGCGATAAGATGAGGGACGACAATATGGCTAGTCCATGTAACCCTTGACAAACAAGTCGTAGTCCAAAGCCTCTAGTTGGGGAAGCGACATACGCTCCACGGCGTGCTCTATCTTTTGTATCAACTCGGCGCGACGCTGCTCTTCGTTGTTCTCCAAACGGGCTGTAAAGCGGTTAGTATTCATCTCTGCGATAGTTGGTGATGGTGTTTCCGTCGTAATGTTGTTGACTTTCCAGGCGCAATCCTCCTGGCAAATGGGGAGCGGGAGTGCCGTCGCCCACCAGGAACGGGGCGGTCTCCACCCTGATTTCGTCATAAAGCCCGGCGGCGATAAACGACTGATGGGTCTTCGCGCCACCTTCCACGACGAGGGATTGCACTTGCCGCTGATAGAGTTCTTCCATCAGTCGATGGATATCCATCCCATTTCCCAAGACAACGCGCTGAGGGTCTGGCCCAGGCCAGTAGCGGGTGGTGAGAGAGGGATGCTCTCTTTCATCGGTCACGCGGCCTACGAGAATGGCATCGTTTTCCGCCCTCAGACGGTGGGAAAGCATCTTGGTAAACGCAGTGGACAGGGCGGTCGGGCGGAAATGGTCATCCAGGAAACCGTCGGCAGTGCGCGCCCACTTCAAGATGATATAGGGCCTGCGGTAACGATGGAAGGTAAAGAAGCGCTTGTTCAGCTCCTCGCACTCCTGGCGTAATACGCCCACAGTGACGCGGATGCCCGCCTGACGGATGCGCTCAATACCCCTGCCCCGCACTTTGGCAAAAGGATCCACGCAACCGCATACCACTCTCCTCACGCCCTTGCTCACTATCAGGTCGGCGCAGGGAGGCGTTTTCCCATAATGGGCACAAGGCTCCAGCGAGACATAGATGGTAGAGGAGGGCAACAGGCACTCATCCCCAGGACGAACCGAAGCGAAAGCGTTGACCTCGGCATGCCCCTCTCCACAGCGCACATGGTAGCCTTCGCCTATGATATTACCCTCTTCCGACACGATGACGGCACCCACCATGGGATTAGGCTTGGCGTTTTGCCTGCCCTGGGCAGCCAGCTGCAGGCAGCGGCGCATAAAAAACTCGTCCCTTTCTTGTTGCGTTACCATATTTTTACTACTTTCGCGAAAACTTATCCGTACTATGAACTATCAGGAACTTTGGCAATCTCTAGAACCCCACTACGGCACTTCCGAGGCGAAAGCCATCACGAGAACCGTGCTGGAAGTGAAATTTGGGCTGACCCTGACCGACATAGTGTGCGGCAAAGTTAATGAATTATCGGCGAATAACAGCGAGACACTGCGGAAAATCTTCAGCAGGCTGCTCCAGGGAGAGCCCGTGCAATACGTATTGGGGGAGGCCAACTTCGATGGGCATATCTTTCAAGTGGCTCCTGGCATATTGATACCTCGCCCCGAGACGGAGGACTTGGTGGAAGCCGTGTCACGCTGGTGGGATGAGCGAGAGAAACAATTGGCAGGCGAGGCGGATACGGGAAACCCGCGCCTGCTGGACATAGGGACGGGCAGTGGCTGCATCGCCGTGAGCCTTTCCCTGCGGCATCCACAAGCGAAAGTAACCGCCTGGGACATCTCTGACAGCACGCTGGCCATGGCACGGAAAAACGCGGAGAAGCTCAGTGCGAACGTCACCGTGGAGCGACAAGACGCATTACGGCCACCCATAGACCGAGGAAAATGGGATGCCATCGTGAGCAACCCGCCCTATATCACCTATCAGGAACAAGCCGAGATGGAAGCCAATGTACTGGAACATGAGCCTCACCTGGCACTCTTCGTTCCCGACGAAGACCCCCTGAAGTTCTATCTCGCCATAGCCCGCTATGCCCTCAGCGCACTGCGGGAAGAGGGACTCTTGGCATTTGAGATTAACCCTCTTTTCGCCGAGCGGCTCACCGAGACGCTGCGCCAAATGGGCTTCCCGCAAGTGACAATCCTGCCAGACCGCTACGGCAAGCAGCGCATAGCCCTGGCCCTGGCTCCCAAAAGACTCTTCGCATGAAAACCATGACCGAACAGCAAGCACTGCAAAAGCTCACCTTCATCTGCGCGCAGGGCGAACACTGTACGCACGAGATGAAAGAGAAGATGGCCAAATGGCAATTGCCTGAAGAGGCGCAAACCCGTTGCCTGGAATATCTAGTGAAAGAAAAATACGTTGACGACGAGCGTTACGCCCGCTTCTTTATCAACGACAAGATGAAATACAACCGCTGGGGACGGCGCAAGATAGAACAGGCCCTTTGGCTGAAGGGCATCGGCAGGGACATCGCCACGCCCTTGCTGGACGAGGTGGAAGACGAGGCTTACCAGGAGATATTGCTGCCCATGATGAAAGCGAAATGGAAAACCATCAAGGGACGCGACGAATATGAGCGGAAGATGAAACTGACAAGATGGGCCTTGGGCAGGGGGTATGCTTATCCCGTCATCAAGCGATGCGCGGAACGCATGGAACTGGACATGGAGGATTGCGATGCCGAGGACGAATAGCCGCCTCAGCCAAGTGCTCCGCATGCTCGCCCCTAAGGCGTGCGCTGTATGCGGATGCCGCTTAGCCACCGAAGAGGAAGTGATCTGCGGTGCCTGCGACTTCCATCTCCCCCGCACCAACTACGCCCACTGGCCCGCGCAAAACGAAATGGCGCGGCTCTTCTGGTTACGGTTGCCCATAGAGAAGGCTGCCGCCTTGTTCCACTACCAAGGACACTCGGAAGTAGCCCGCATGATTTATGACTTGAAATACCATGACCACCCAGAGTTGGGCGAACAACTGGGTATCATGGCCGCCCGGGAAATGGCGGAAGAAGGATTCTTTGAAGGGATTGACCTCATCATCCCTGTCCCCCTGGCACGCAAAAGACTAAGGGAACGAGGATACAACCAAAGTGAATGGATAGGAAAGGGCATCCGCGAACAAACAGGGATACCCATGGTGACTGACGCGATAGCGCGCACGCGGTTTGAGGAGAGCCAAACCAAGCGGCAGCGACTAGGACGTATAGAGAACGTGGAAAACGCTTTCCAGCTCTTGAGACCAGAAAGGGTGGCGGGAAAACACGTGCTGTTAGTGGATGACGTATGCACAACGGGAGCCACGCTCACCGCTTGCGGAAAGCAGTTGGCGCAGGCTCCCGACGTGAGAATAAGTGTCTTTACGCTAGCCCGAGCACAGGGCTGACGGATAGCTCAACGCATGGGGGACAACTCGAAAGCCATCATGCTACCCGCGGTAAAAAGTGCCACGTTGCCATTGGGCAACTTGCCGAAAGAGCGCACCTCTTCCAAAGCAGCCACAATATCTTGCTCCAAACTCATATCAGGACAAGCCATGCGGGTAGTAGCTGTCTGCGGGAAGCTAATGGACTGAGGATTGCCCGGCTCTTGGGCAAGCTGACCCATCAAACGATTGCAACCCGTGGTACCTCCCAAACGCATGTCTTTTACATTAAAGGACAACATGGGCACCGACTCTGACGTACTGGCGACTGGCTTGCCATTGACACTCACAATACGCCAATCACCCGCCAAGGCAGAAAAGTCCATTGCCTCGAAGCGACGACTCAAAGTAACGACCCGCTTGCCATTGGCATCCTCAAGCGAAGCCTTGCCTCCCTTGCCCATGACAAAACCACGAGCTTGCCCCAAGGCGTTCAACACGTCACGCTCCATATCCATATTGGGGCCAGCCATCATGGTGCTGCCCATCTTGCTGAAATCAAGTTCGCCCGTCTTCGCGTCATAACCGGCCATGAGCCTATTGCAACCTCCATAGCCATAAACCCTGCCCTCCTGGGCGTTAAAACCTATGAAAGGACGCTGCCCATCCGTCACGACGAGGGGCTTGCCATTGATTTCCTCGATATTCCATTCACCATTCATCTGCTTAACAACACTCTTCGCGCCACCGCAAGAAGTGAGCGTCAACGCACAAGCGGCGATGGCAGTAATCCAGAACTTGTTTTTCTTCATCATAATCTTTTTACTTGTTACTGTACTTAAAATAACTCCCACGCAGGCAAAAACTTGCCTTGAAAGCACTTAAAAATACTTAACGCCCCCAACGACCAGGCACACACCTAGGCATGCGCAGGCTTGGCGTGGGAGCGAGCGGACAAAAGCGACGCGCCCAAGGAAATGAGCAAACCCACGCAGGCTATCAAGGCAAAAGTATAATGAAGGGAAATGGCGTGAGCCACATGCCCTATCATGGGAGGGCCTATCAAGAAACCCAGATAACTGATGGAAGTAACCGCGGCTACGGCCGTGCCAGAATTCATGGTGCGGGTATTTCCCGCCAAGCTGTAACAAATAGGCACCGTGGAAGAGATGCCGAAGCCCACGAGCAAGAAACCCAACGTAGCCCAAAAGACAGTGGGCAAAGCCACGGCGAGCAACAGCCCAGTGGCGATGAGCAAGCCACAGACACGGATAATCCTAGAAGGACCATAGCGCATCACAAAACGATCGGTAATGAAACGACCCAAGGTCATGGTGCACATGCAGACCACGTAACCCAACTGCACAAGCTCTTGAGGGGCCTCCACCACTTGCATGAAGTAGACTCCACTCCAGTCATACATGCACCCCTCGCATAGCATGGCGCAGAAACATATCAGACCCAAAAGCACAATCATGCCGTCCACGCGCTTATAAACCTTATAGAAAGGCACACGTTTCGCGGGAGTCCCCTTCTCGGAAGGCAAGGAGCGCAGGTCAGACCTAAGCAATTGGCCATGCACCAAGAACGTAAGCAGGCAGGCGCAAGCGAAGATAATCGTGAAATGCCAACGTGTAGGCATGCCCATAGCGATAAACAACATACTGATAGCACCGCTAGAGAAAGCGCCCATACTCCAAAGGCCATGGAAGGAGGCCATGATGCTCTTGCCATAGTGGTGCTCTACGCCAATGGCCTGGGTATTGGCCGCTATGTTGAAGAGATTAGCCGCCATGCCAAAAAAGAAAAGAGCTATAGAGAGAGCGTAAGGGCTCTCGGAAAAGCCCATGGGCAAAAGGCAGCAAGGATAAAAGAATCCCGCCAGCATAATCATGCGCCTACTGCCATAGCGATTGACAAGCCAGGCGGAAAGTCCCATGGCGCATACCTGGCCTATAGGAATAGAGAACAGCACATTCCCCAACTGGGCATCAGTGAGGGAAAGGGCACGCTTGATGTCGGCAATACGATTTGCCCAAGCGGCAAACACCATTCCCTGGATGAAGAAAAATAAACTCACGGCCACACGGAAACGGCGCAAGGCTTGCTGTCTAGTCATCATTGGTTTCTTCCTGATTAATTCTCCTGATCACCCTACAAGGATTGCCGTAGGCCAAGGCGTAGGGCGGTATGTCCTTGGTCACTACGCTACCCGCGCCTATCACGGCTCCTTCACCGATGGTAACACCAGGCAATATCGCCACATTGCCCCCTATCCACACATTGTCGCCAATGGTGATGGGGCGTGCGTATTCCAGTCCTTTATTGCGCCTGACGATATCCAAGGGATGTCCTGCCGTATAGAAACCACAGTTGGGGGCCACGAACACATCGTGACCTATTGTCACCTTGGCTCCGTCCAGTATGACGCAGCCCGTATTGAGAAACGAACGGTCACCTATCTCTACGTTGCTGCCATAGTCACAATAGAAAGGAGAAACAACGACAACACCCTTTCCTTTCTTGCCCAATATCTCACCAAGCAGGCTTTCCCGCTCAGCTGCCTGGGAGGGAAAGAGCTGGTTAAAGCGATGGCAGAGGTCTTGGCAATCTAGGCGAGCCTGGATAAGCCGCTCGTCATAATTGGCATCGTAAAGCTCTCCTACGGGAATATGTATATCTCTTCTGTTCATCAAGGTGTCCTCTTAATCCTCACTGGAATGGTTGAACATATCCTCTCCTCCACCAGGACGCTCTTCTTGGGCTTTCTTGCCTGTCATATTACCAAAGTTCCACGTAAGCGTAATATTCACTCGCCTTCCGCCATGCGTATGCATCTGATGGCGCGTGAAGGTCTCGCTACTAGAGAAATTCTCAAACTTGCGGCTATTAAGCAGGTCGCGGCAGTTGATAGAGAGCATTAACGTACGGTCAAGAAAACTCTTGCGCAAACCTAAATCCATAGAGAAATTGCCTTTTCGGTATCCCTGTGCCGTAGTGCGGCGGCTACGATAGCGTCCACTGGTCTGCACGGTGATATCCCATGGCAATATCACGCTGGCCATCACTCGGGCGTTCCAAGTAAAATTATCGCTGGGTTCGCCCATAATGGTTTGCCCATCGATATCGAAGGAAAAATCGTCAAGCTTATAGTAATAGGCGTTCACGTTGGAGGTAAGATCCAATATGCGGAAGAGCCTGTTCTTGAGCGTCGCCTCCACGCCTGTGCTCAAACTGTTACCTACATTGAACGTGGTGGAATACATCTTCCCGTCCGCGCTACTCTGGTAGTTGATGCGCTGCATCACGTCACTGGTGGGGCGATAGTATGCGCTCACCAAGAGAGAATGCTCCGTCCAAGTCTTCAGGTAATTAAGCGAGAAAGCGTTGCTGAACTCTGGCGTCAGCTCTGGATTACCATAAGAAATCATGCTGGCATCACTGGTATTGCGGAAAGAGTTGAGCTGCCCTCCCCAAGGACGGCGCAAACGACGGGTGTAGTTCACCTGTATCTGCTGGTCATTGGGCAACTGATAATTAAGGAACAAACTCGGGAAGAGCTGGAAATAGTCTTTCTTGAAAGGTGTGTCCCTCAAACTGGGGTCATGTTCCTGTTCCCAGCTGTAGCTTTCAGTATTCACACGCCAGTATTCACCTCGTAATCCAGGCATAATGCCTAACTTACCTATCTGGAAAGAAGCCGTAGCATAAAGAGAGTGTATATCCAAGTCATAGATGAAGCGATTGAAATACTCCTTGTCCTCCACTGGATTGTCTCCCTCAAATGAGTATTCATCTATCCAAGATTCCTGTGGCGTATTCTCGTGGGAGAACTCCCCTTGGTATCCAGCCTGCAAGCGTATGTTGTCCGTCAGCTGATTCTCATAATCCAGCTTTACCTCCCAACGGCGGTTATTCATGTGGGAAGGACGATATTGGTAGTCATACTCCGTGGGAGCATCATTATAATAGGTAGTGGAATCACGATAGTAATTATCGTTGTCTGACTTCCAGCGATTGAAATCCACCGTGAAATCAATGAAATGATTGTCGGTGAAATTATGACGATAATTAAATTCTCCATAGAACATGCGAGAATTTCCACGAGAACGATTGTCACGAGTCATCAAGTAAAGCGGTCCTGTGATATAGGAACCATAGTCGTAAGGAGTAAGCGACCAAGACTTGTTCCTGCCCATCATCATCATGCCGCTCAGGCTAAGGTCATCCTTTTCAGTGGCATGCCAAGTAAGACCCGCGCGGGTAAAGACATTATTGCCCATGCGGTCGTTGTCAGCGGCATAACGTTGATATTCATTGGTGTTGAGATAGTCTTGCTGGCTCTCGGAGCGTCCTCCTGTAGAACGATGGCGGTAGCCTATATTAAAATAAGCGTCTATCAAACTGCTATTATAATTGATATTGAAACTACTGTTCGCTCCTCCACGGGTATTACCGCCAGCCTGCAACGAGCCATAATAACCAGCCTTTCGGTCTTTCTTGAGAACAATATTTATGATACCCACACTACCCTCTGCGGAGAACTTTGCCGAAGGATTGTCTATCACCTCTATGCGCTCGATGCTTTCTGCGGGCAATTGCTCCAATATCTGCGCTCTGTTATCGCTGGTGAGTCCACTGGATTTACCATTAATCCACACCTCCACGCTAGTGTCTCCTCGCAGGGATACATTTCCATCATTGTCCACTTCCACGGAAGGAATATTTTCCAAAGCGTCAGAAGCTGACTCGCCTACATTGGATATCATGGAACTGACATCAAATGACTTGCGGTCTACCTCCAACTTCATGCTGGAGCGTTGACCAGTCACCGTTACCTCTTTCAATGTCTTGGAATCTTCCGCCAAATAAAGACTGGCGTATGACACTGCTTGGTGTTGGGGCGAGATGGCAAAATCACGCTTAACATCCTTATAACCCATATAAGTGACAGAAAGCGTATAGTCACCAACGGGCAATCCCGTGATGGAAAAATTACCATCAATATCGGTAACATCACCTTTTACCAGTTCCGTACTGTTGCGTCTAGTGACACGCACGTTAACAAAACCCAAGGCTTCATTGGTTGTCTTGTCGAGTATCTTACCCTTCACGACACCATCGGAAGCCATAGCACACATCGCGGTCAGCGAGAGGAGAATAGTTAATAAAACACGAATCATACAGTCAAATTTGCCTTATTAATGCCTATTGTTGATAGTGAATGAGAAAATTTCCAGCCAGTTTATTTTGTTTTCCTAGCGAAAAGTAGTATCTTTGCAGCGTCAAAAGACACTGGGGTTCCATAGTTCAATGGATAGAACGGAGGTTTCCTAAACCTTTGATCCGAGTTCGATTCTCGGTGGAACTACCAAAAAGGAGTCACATTTCAACAATGTGGCTCCTCTTTTTTATGTCATTGCCCTATATATATTCTATGCTTCGATATTCTCGTATACATATTATATATATAGGGCAACATATGATTACTTCGTTTCAAGCATTTCGCCCTTCACGTCACTGCCTATGCCCGCACGACGCTTCATCACACGATATGCGATAGGAGAAGCGATGAAGATAGACGATAGCGTACCGAAGATAACTCCCAAACTCATGGCGAAAGCAAAGCTGCGGATGCTTGCTCCACCGATGAAGAAGATGCAGAGCAATACGAGCAAGGTGGTACCGCCCGTATTAATGGTACGGGTCAGCGTCTCGTTTATAGAACGATTGAACAGCTGGTAACGATCTTCCTTTGGATGTAACTGCATATTCTCACGGATACGGTCGAATACCACCACCTTATCGTTGATGGAGTAACCTATCACGGTCAGTATAGCACCAATAAACGTTTGGTCTATTTCCAACGAGAAGCCTATCCAACCCCAACAGAGTGAATAGAAACCTATCACGGTGAGGGCATCTATGGCCAACGCAAAAGTGGAACCTAAAGAGAAGGCAACATTGCGGAAGCGCAACAAGATGTAGAGGAAGATGGCTATCAACGCCAAACCTACACTGATAAAGGCTCCCTGCGTAGTGCTCTTGGCCACGGAAGGACCCACCTTAGTACTACTGATGATAGAACCACCTTGTCGGATATCCGGATTCTTGAACGCGACAACACTTTCTTGCGTAATCAAGTTGGCCTTCCTCAGCACATTGTAAAGAATGGTCTCTGCCTCGTCATCCACGTTGGGATCATTGCTTTCTATCTTGTAGTTAGTGGATACACGAATGGTCTTGCCATCGGTACCAATGGCGATAGCCGTAGTGGTTGCTGGCGTACCATCTTCATTTACGAAAGCGTTGGCGAGCAAGGTACGAATTTGCTCTGGCTCAACAGATTTCTCGAAGGTGATAACATAATTGCGACCTCCCGTAAAATCGATACTCTTGCTCAAGCCACGAATGCAGAAACTTGCCACGAACACGATGATAGCTCCTATCATGATGGGCAGGGTATATTTGAAATACTTCATGAAAGGAATCTTCATGCCCACCATCAAGTTACGAGAAATCGGTGTCACGAACTTGACATTCAACCAGCGGTCTTTCTTCAATTGACTATCGTATACCACTCGAGTGAGATAAACAGCGGTGAAGAATGAAACCACAATACCGATAATCCAAGTAGTGGCGAAACCACGAATAGGACCTGTACCGGTAACCAGCAAGATAATACCCGTCAACAAAGAGGTAAGGTTGGAGTCGAAGATGGCGGAGAAAGCGTTGCCATAACCTGCAGCCACAGCTTGCTTCATTCCCTTGCCGGCGCGCAATTCCTCCTTGATACGCTCAAAGATAAGCACGTTGGCATCTACCGCCGTACCTAGCGAGAGCACCATACCCGCAAGACCTGGTAGCGTTAGCGCGGCTTGGAAAGATGTCAAGATACCTAACGTGAAGAACACGTTGACTATCAAGGCGCAGTTGGCCATCATTCCAGGTATCCAGTTGTATATCAAGAACATGTAGGTAATCAACAGCACGAAAGCCACCACAAAGGAGATGATACCCATCTGAATAGACTGGGCACCCAGCGTAGGACCTACCACCTCTTCCTGAACGATACGAGCAGGAGCTGGCATACGGCCAGATTTCAATGTGTTAGCCAAGTCCTTAGTGTCCTCGATGGTGAAGCTTCCGCTAATTTGGGAATTTCCTCCATCTATCTCTCCGTTGACACGAGGCGCTGAATAAACCACGCCATCCAAGACGATAGCAATAGCCTTGCCAATATTAGCCTTGGTCATTTGTGCCCAACGGCGAGCGCCCTCGGTATTCATCTGCATGCTTACAACAGGATTGTTATTCTGGTCGAATTCATCCTTTGCGTCCACGATGACATCACCCTCCAACGGAGCACGTCCCGTAGAAGTAGTCACCTTTAAGGCATGCAACTCATAGATATTTTTCACGTTTTGCAGGTTAGCGGGCTTTGCGCTCCACATCAGCCTCAAGTCTGAAGGCAACACACGCTGCGCCAACTCGGAATAGATAATCTTGTTGATGGCGGCCGTATCACGCACACTAGCGTAACCTACCAAACTCAAGCTCTGTGCGCCCGTCAATTGCAAACGAGCCAACAAAGGATGCTGCTTGATAGCCTCAGCAGTGGCGGCCTCCGCGCTTACCTTCTCGGCATTGTCTTTCTTGATTTGTATCTTTGGCGTAGCTTTCTTCACTACGGCAGAGTCTTTCTTGGCGGCAATAGTGTCCTTCTTTGCCTCGGTAGTATCGGCTTTCGCGTCACTACCCGCATTGGCTATCTGCTGGTCAAGCTGCTGCAAATAGGGGAATACATCCTCGGAATTATAGGTCTCCCAGAACTCCAGGTTTGCACTACCTTGCAAGAGTTTGCGCATACGCTCAGGCTGGCTGATACCAGGCATCTCCACCATGATACGTCCTGCCTGTCCCTCCAACTTCTGGATGTTGGGCTGCACCACGCCAAACTTATCGATACGGGTGCTTACCACGTTGAAAGAGTTGTCTATGGCCGCCTGCACTTCCGCACGCAATGCCTTCTCCACTTCAGCGTCCGTGCTTTGGGGAGAAACCTTGCCTTGCAACTGCTGCGTAGCGAATATCTCCGCCAGCTTATGGCCTGGAGCGTTCTTATGGTAAGCGTCTATGAAATGGGAGATGAAGTCGCCTCCCTCAGCCTCTTCTTGTGCCCTGGCCTCAGCCATGGCCTTGGTGAAACCTATATCGGTCTTGTGGTCGGCCAAGGTTTCAACTACGTCTGGGACGGAAATCTCCAGGATGACGTTCATTCCACCCTTGAGGTCCAAACCCAAACCAATCTGTGTCTCCAGGCAGTTTTGATAAGAGTAGATGCCGAGGTACTTCACGGAATCCTTGTAATTCTGCTGTGCCACGGGATCTGAGAGCTTTGCCGCTTGACTGTCATAGTATCTCGTCGCAAACGAGAAGGACAGATAGAAGATGCTCGCGAGCGTCATCAATACGGCAATACAAATTACTAATCCTTTGTTTTGCATTGTTTATGTTATGAAATTGATTATTCTTCCGACCCTAATGCAGTGGGCATTTTGTCGCGCAAAAATACATATTTTTTTTCAGTCGTAAAAATTTATCACACTTAATTATTATTTTTTAGGGTTCAACACTCCTTTTACCCAGCAAATAATGGGATAGTGGTCGGAATCTTTTATCTTCCTGTCTACCCGACAATTATAGGGCTCCAAGTCATCGGAACAAAGAATGTGGTCTATGCGCACGAAGAAGCCATTGCGATTATAGCTGATGCCTGGCCCATTGGCACTGGCCACGTAGCAATCGGTAAGCCCCTCCGCCACAGTACGCAAGGAATAGGATTGAGGGCCATCGTTGAAGTCGCCACATACTATCATCGGCTTCCCTTGATGCGCCTTAATATAATCCGCCACCGCCCTGGCCTGCGGGGCTCGCTTGGCAGTAGCCTCCGCCAATTTATAAATCAGGAGCTTGGATGTCTCCTCTACCACCTGCTTGTCTCGCAATTCCCCTTTCACCAGGCTCTTGAACTGGCTTCTGTCCTCAGGCGAAAGGCCTGTGGTCTCAAGGTGATTGTTGATGACGAGAAGGGTATCCGTTGGCAATTTGAGGTAGAAAGCCGCGCTCAAGTTTCCCCTTGAGGGATATTCAATACGCTCCTTGCGCAAGATGGGATATTTACTCAATACCGCCACGCAGTCTCCACCTTCCGCGAGACGTACGGTTTCCTGATGGGGATATAGCTCGCCCAAGATGGAGTCCACCATGGCTTGATAAGGGCTTAGGTGGGCTTCCTGCAAGCACACGATATCAGCGTCTTGGACGGCAATATAGCTCAGCAAGCGCCTCGGCGTGCCATCCGTGCTGTTCAGTCCTGAAAATCCATGTACGTTATAGGAAAGGATTTTGATGGCATCCCGTGGCGTATCGCGGGAAATATTGAAAGGAGTATATTGCCGCATGGGAACATAACAAACCACGTAACCCGCAAGAGGTATCAAAACCCAACGCCATTTGAACAATAGCCAAAAGACCAGAAAAGCGAAATTGACAATCATGAAGACGGGGAAGAACAAGTTGGCATTGGAGAGCATAGGATGAGTGTCGGGATTGAGACACCCTGAGCATCCCACCATCAACATCAAAACCACCGTCACCACATTGGCACCCGCTATCAGGCGCAACGTAAAGGTCTTCAATTGCCGTATCATTGCCCTTGCCTATCGTCCACAGAAAGTCTCACTTCTTATTGCTTTGGTCGAAAAGCGTCTGCTTTTCTTCCCACGTAAGGCTGTCGTACCCGCTCTTGCGTATCTTGTCGAGTATGCGGTCTATTTCCTCTTGCTTGCGCCGCTGTCGCGCGTTGTAGTCCCAGTCTTGCTGTCTGTCGCTTTGGGCATCTCGTCGAGATTGCTCTCTCGCTTGCCGCTTACGCCAGTTGCCATAGGCATTGCGCAGCTTGTCGAAAGGGTCTGGGTTGTCATAATAGCCGCTCCGCCCTGGGTGCTTGGTCCAATAACGTATCAGGAAATATCCGAATATCATGCCTCCCAAGTGGGCGAAATGAGCCACGCCGTCATTATAGCCAAACGCCTGCACTAGCTCCAGCGCACCATAGCCTATCACGAGCCATTTGGCCTTGATGGGGAAAGGGATGGGAATGATAAACAGCCGTTCGTTGGGAAACAGCATGCCGAATGCCAACAAGATGCCAAAGACCGCGCCCGAGGCTCCCACCGTGGAGGAAAAAGGACTGGCGAAGCCCAGGAACTGTACCGCCTCCTGGGTAAGTCCCGCTCCTATGCCACATGCGAGATAATAGAAAAGGAACTTCTTTGGTCCCCACATACGCTCAATGATGCCTCCAAACATCCAAAGGGCGAACATGTTGAAGATAAGGTGTATCCATCCACCATGCATGAACATATACGTTACCAGCTGGTATATCTGGAAATAGGGTGACCCGATATAGTAAAGGGCCAAATAGGAATTTAAGTCCACTTCCATTCCCTGGTTTGCCATGAACATACCGAACACACCATTGGCCAAAAGAGCCAATACGTTGATGAGCAGGAGGTTCCTCGTGATGGTGGGTAAACTTTGCATGCTGTGTTGTCTCCTTAACTTTATTGATGGCGCAAAATTACGAAAAATATCCGTGAAAAACCGCTAAAATAGAGCACTTATCCACTTTTTTTGAAGTTTTTATCTACTTTTCTCCACTTTTTATTTGGGTTTTCAAATGATTAGCTTATATTTGTAGCTGAAAAGCCTCATTATAAGCCACATCTTTACCATGAGGGAGCAGAAACGAGTATATTACTTCCGTAATTCCACGGAAATAAAATATTAATTTTATAATTATTATACAACTATGAACAAGACAGAATTGATTAACAAAATCGCGGAGAGCGCAGGCATTAGCAAGGCTGACGCAAAAAAGGCTCTTGAGGCCACTGTTGACACCATCAAGCAAGCTCTTATCGCCGGTGACAAGATACAGCTCATCGGTTTCGGTACATTCGCCGTATCTGAGCGCCCTGCACGTGAGGGCATCAACCCCGCCACCAAGGAAAAGATCCAAATCCCCGCTAAAAAAGTAGCTAAGTTCAAGGCTGGCGCAGAGCTCGCTGACGCTCTCAAATAAGCATCGGTCTTAGGCAAGATAAAAAAGCGACCCTATACGCATAGGGCCGCTTTTTTATGCCCTATACTGAAAGATAAAGAGTTTCCCCATTAATAACGTCCTAAAATTCCAGCCCTACACTCCCCAAAAGCCAGTACTGCTGATATTTGATTTCAGTACTACTGCTTTTCGATTCTAGTACTACTGATATTGAAAAGCAGTAGTACTGACTTTTTCGCGGATTCTTTCTGGCATGGCAAACGAATTTCATTCTCACAGGCGGCTTTCCATATATCTCCCATAGACCCAAGTTTCTATCCCTTAAGGAAATATGAATATCCTCAATTCCCCCAACAGGAAATAAGAAGCATTTTTATGGTAAACCTCCGCCTTCAAAGTATCCTTGCTTCTATGGCCAAGTATTATTGGATACTTCACTATTTATCCTTGCTTCTATCGCGGTTGAAGCATAGTTTCATTTGCAAGGGAGTAATTGGGCAAAATGCGGATATTCATTTAAGGAAAACACACGAAAAAGCGGTGACCAGAAAACCGGCCACCGCTCCGTTATCAACTATTGTCTCGAAGAATCTAGCTATATTATGAATAACGAAGAATCTGTCCAGGGGTGAGCACCTTGTTCTTCTTGTAACCATTGAGACGGCATATCTGTTCCACGGTCACGCCGCGTTTCTTGGCGATGGAGGAAAGCGTCTCGCCATACTTCACCTTGTGATAAAGTTTCTCGCCACTTGTGGAAGAGTTCTTGGCTTGCTCTTTCTTGACGGGACTGATGCCCTGCACCTGCTCACGGGTGTAGCTGCCATTACCTACCTTGCCACGCAAACGGGTAGCCTCAGCGGACTCACGTGCGTAAGTGGCCTTGTTATACTCATAGAAGTCGCCTGTCACGTCTTGATTGCGGAAGTCAAACATAAGCGCGGGATTGAGCGCCACACCGCAAAGGCGGGTCTCGAAGTGCAAGTGGGAACCCGTGCTGCGACCCGTATTGCCTCCCAGGCCGATGACATCGCCCGCTTTCACCTCTTGGTTTTCCTTCACGATTTGCTTGGAGAGGTGGCCGTAGACGGTCTCCAGGCCATTGTAGTGGCGGATGACGATATAGCGGCCATAGCCTCTGGGCTCGTTTCTCACGATGCGCACCTTGCCAGAGAAGGCGGCGCGGATGGTGTCGCCGATGTACACCTTGATGTCAAGCGCGTTGTGCTTGCGTCCCCAGCGCGAACCGAAATTGCTTGTCACGACCCTGCTCACGGTAGGCATGCAGAAGTGGCGCAGGTCTATCTTGTAGCGGTCGGGCATTGTCGTGGTCTTGTGAACGTAGGCATTGCTGAATTCCCCGTAGAGCTCGCTCGCGGGATTTCCCTTTTCCTCTATCATCTTCAGTTGGTTGGTGACCAACGTGTCAACGGCTTTCATCTTCCTGTCCACAGGAGCCTGACGAGCCAAGAGGTCTTGTCCCATCACTGGGACGGAGGCCAACGCTAATAATACGACAATACTTACCCTTCTAAAGTTCTTTCCAAATTCCATAGTTTAACAGGTTTATCTCCTTGGCGGAATCATAAAAGTTATAACGCACTTGGAGAATTGAATCCATGCAAATGCATGATGTCCTAAAAATAAGATGTGGCAAATTTACAAAAAAATTCTGAGCCAAGGGGAAGGGTTAACACTTTTTATCGGCTTTTTAACCTTTCTGGAAAGATTACAGGCGCAAGATTTTTCAACTGATAGCACCCCAATTGACATTGGTCTTGCGCAATTCCCGCAACCTTTCCCACATCATGGCGAAGTCATTTCTATTGCACTCAGGGTCAGCGTCTACCACCTTGCGGGCCTCATCCCTGGCCATCTGCACCAGTTGGCCATCCGTGGCGATATTGGCTATTTTCAAGTCAAAAGCCATACCACTCTGTTGCGTTCCCTCCAAGTCACCAGGCCCCCGGAATTTCAAGTCTGCCTCGGCAATGCGAAAACCATCATTGGTATCACACATGATATCAATGCGCTTGCGAGTCATCTCCGCCAGTTTGCGATTGGTCACCAACACGCAATAGCTTTGTTCCGCTCCACGTCCTACCCTGCCTCTCAACTGATGTAACTGGGATAGACCGAAACGTTGGGCATCCATGATTATCATGACAGAGGCATTAGGCACATTCACCCCCACCTCTATCACCGTGGTGGCCACGAGTATCTGGGTCTCCCCAGCCAGGAAACGAGCCATTTCACTTTCTTTCTCGACCGACTTCATTTTGCCATGCAGCTTGCTGAGACGGAATTCCGGGAAAACGGACTGCAACAAGGCAAAACCCTCTTCAAGATTCTTCAGGTCTATCTTCTCACTTTCCTGGATAAGGGGATAAACCACATAAACTTGCCGGCCTAATGATACCTGCCGGCGTATCCTGTCAAACAGCCCCGCAATCTGGTCATCGTAGACATGCAAAGTCTGGATAGGCTTGCGCCCAGGCGGCAACTCGTCTATCACACTCACGTCCAAATCACCATAAAGAGTCATGGCCAATGTGCGAGGAATAGGCGTAGCGGTCATCACTAACACATGAGGCGGATTGTCGCTCTTCACCCATAACTTGGCTCGCTGCGCTACGCCAAACCGATGCTGCTCATCTATCACGGCGATGCCTAGACGGGCAAAGCGTACGTTCTCTTCTATCACGGCATGCGTACCGACCAATATCCCCACGCCGCCATCTATCAGACCTTGTAGCACAGACTGCCTTGTCTTGCCTTTCACCTTGCCTGTCAGCAGCTCCACCCTGATAGGCATGTCGCCCAAAAAGTTCCTGATGGTCTGCAGGTGTTGTTCCGCGAGTATCTCCGTGGGAGCCATGATACAAGCCTGAAAGCCATTGTCTATGGCAATGAGCATGGTCATCAACGCCACCAGCGTCTTTCCAGACCCTACATCACCCTGCAATAGCCTGTTCATTTGGTGGCCAGAGCGCAGGTCTGCATGTATTTCATGCATCACGCGCATTTGGGCCTGGGTAAGAGCGAAAGGCAAATGATGGGCATAAAACGCGTTGAACAATTTCCCCACACGAGGAAAAATATATCCCTGATAACGTATTTGCCTCGCGCGCGCGTACCTTATTATATTTAGCTGCAAATAGAATAACTCCTCAAACTTAAGCCTTATCCTGGCCAGTTGTACCTGCTTGACATCTTTAGGATAATGTATCCAACGGCAAGCCTCATCCCTGGAAAGTAAATGCAAAGGTTTAGTGATAAACGAGGGCAAAGTCTCTGGCAACGGGCTGGGCAATAAATCCACTAGTGCCCTGGTGAGTTTTCCCATTCCTTGCGAGGTGAGATTGGCGTTTTTCATCCGCTGGGTAGTGTTATAATAGGGCTGCAATCCCAAAGCGGAAAGATTTAACTTCGTGGCTTCCTCCATCTCGGGATGGGCAAACTGGAATCTACCTCCATAGATACCAGGACGACCAAATACCACGTACTCCACCCCTATCTTGTAAGTCTTTTGAGCGTGTTGCACATACGTAAACCACACTAAGTCTACCACGCCTGTACCATCAGAGAAATGGGCCACCAACCTTTTCTTGCGCCCTCCCATGTCATATTGCTCGAAACTGAGTATTCGTCCCTTCACCTGCACAAAGGGCATCTCGCTATTCAGTTCTCTGATAGGGTAAACTTTCGACCTATCCACATATTTATAGGGATAATAAGCCAAGAGATCCGCGTAAGTCTCTATGCCTAGCTCCTTGGCCAGCAAGACCTTGCGCTGAGGCCCTACACCTGGCAAGAACTTGATGTCTTGGTCTAATATGCCACCCATATCTGCTTTTTGACAATCTAGTGATTGGTTTTGGCCTCATTTAGGTAAGCTTCCGCCACCAATATGTCTATTGGGGTGGTAATCTTGATATTCTCCCTGCTGCCTTCCACCAACGCCACCTGGCAACCAAGGCTTTCCACCACGGTAGCGTCATCGGTAAAAGACTCTCGATAAGGTTGACGGAAAGCCTGCTTGGCTAAGGAAATGTCAAAAGCCTGCGGTGTCTGCACCGCCTTGTAGTCTGGACGATAGACAGCATGGCTCCTTCCCTCTCCTTCCATTCTGCGAAGAGAATCATTGACAGGTATCACGGGAATGGCGGCAAAGCTATCGCGAGCTGTCTCATAGCAATCATCTATCACACTGACAGGCACCAAGGGGCGCACACCATCATGGAAAGCCACAATTCCTTCTGCCTCATCAGGAACCAAGGAAAGACCATTACGGGAAGACTCAAAACGAGTAGCGCCTCCGTTGGCTATCTGATGAGGCGCATGAAAATCATATCTTTCACAAAGCTCTTTCCAGTAAGCCTGCTGTTCCTGTGGCAGCACGACTATAATGCCTATACGCTCGCTATAAGCACGGAAACGCTCAATGGTGCGCATCAAGATAGGTTTGCCAGCCAAGGGCAAAAACTGCTTGGGCGTATCACCCCCCATGCGCAAGCCCTTACCTCCAGCCACGATAATCACATAGTCCATGGATATCTCCTTATTGAGCCATAAGATGCGTATAGAGCATCTGGTCTTGTATCTCCTTCGACTTCTCTTCGCCCACGAAGTAACTTAAAATAGCATAAGCATAGGGCAACACCGCGGCAGGCCCCTCACCAGTAGTAATAAGGCCATCCTCTTCCACCAACTGGGCGGTGTAAATAGCGTTGGGTAAGTGTGTCTCAAATCCTGGATAGCAAGTAGCTTTCTTTCCGTCAAGCAATCCATGGGCGGCCAAGACCATGGGAGCGGCGCATATCGCTCCTATACGCTTGCCTGCGGCAGCCTGAGCCAATAGAGCTTGCTTTAGCCCTTCATGCTCTTTCAAATGCAGGCTACCAGGCATACCACCTGGAAGCAGCAACATATCCGCGTCGCCTAACTCCGCTTGCTCAAACATCAAGTCGGCCATCACCTTCACGCCATGCGAGGTCTCTACCCACTCCCTGCCCATGATACTCACGGTCTGGATGTCTATGCCACCCCTACGCAATACGTCAACTACCGCCAATGCCTCTATCTCCTCAAAGCCATCAGCCAAGAATTCATATACTTTTGCCATAAAAATTAAGGTTTTATAAGTACTTTCGTCATTTTTCACTACTTTTGCAAACAGGAACGTCAACTGTCCTGGGTAAGTTCCGCAAATATAACGAATAATCTTGAAACGACAAAATAAATGGCACAGAGGCTATTGAAATTCGCCATTTTCGGCAATGAATACCAAATAAAGAAGGCTATTCCCATACAGAAAGTGCTTTCATACCTGAGCGAAAAACAGGCTGAGGTATACATGGATCGCATGTTCTATGACTTCCTCACCCAAGAGCAGCGACTCGAGATGGAAATAGCAGGAGTCTTTGATGGCATGGATTTCCAAGCTGATTACGCCATCTCCATGGGTGGAGACGGTACGTTCCTGAAAGCGGCCAGCCGTGTGGGTGCCAAGCAGATACCCATTATCGGAGTGAACATGGGGCGCATGGGCTTCTTGGCAGACGTATTGCCCAGCGAGATAGAATCTGCCTTGAACAGCATTTACTTAGGGGAATACAAAATAGAGAACCACACCGTGATACAGGTAGAGGCAAATGGCGAACCTATCACGGGTTATCCCTACGCCCTCAACGATATCGCCGTGCTGAAACGGGATATCGCCTCGATGATTACCATTCGTACGCACATTGACGGGGAATTGCTCGTGGCCTACCAAGCGGATGGACTTATCATTGCCACGCCCACAGGCTCTACCGCCTATAATCTCTCCAACGGCGGCCCCATCATCGTGCCTCAAGACAACAGTCTTTGCATCACACCCGTCGCACCCCATAGCCTCAATATTCGCCCCATCGTAGTCAACGATACTTGCGAAATCACCCTTGACGTGGAAAGTCGTAGCCATAATTTCCTGGTGGCCATAGATGGAAGAAGCGAGAAAATGCAAGAGGGTACCCAACTCACCATACGCAAGGCTCCCTACCAAGTGCGTATCGTGAAGCAGAAAAACCAGCGTTACTTCAGCACCCTAAGGGAAAAGCTGATGTGGGGGGCCGATACCCGCCAAAGGGGATAAGCCTCTCCCCCTCCAAGAACTTTTTGCCAACACCGCGCAACTTTTCTGCGTCACTGTACGTCTAACGACAAATCACTTACGGAAATGATACATCTCAAGGACATCAACAAGACTTACCAGGGAGCGCAGCCCCTGCACGTGCTCAAGGGCATCAACCTGGAAATCGGTGAGGGAGAGTTCGTCTCCATCATGGGTGCCTCTGGCTCTGGGAAGTCTACCCTGCTCAACATACTCGGTATCCTGGACAACTATGATACAGGGGAATACACCCTGGCGGGCACGCTTATCAAGAACCTGAGCGAGACCCGCGCCGCTGAATACCGTAACCACTTCATAGGTTTCATCTTCCAGTCATTCAACTTGATTGGCTTCAAGACCGCTGTGGAAAACGTAGAATTGCCATTGTTCTATCAAGGAATAAGCCGCAAGAAACGCCACCAGATGGCCATGGAATATCTAGACCGACTAGGACTCGCGGCTTGGGCCAACCACTATCCCAACGAGCTTTCAGGCGGACAAAAACAACGTGTGGCCATAGCCAGGGCGTTAATCACAAACCCCAAAGTCATCTTGGCGGATGAGCCTACGGGAGCACTGGATTCCAAGACATCCGTGGAGGTGATGCAACTGCTCAAGCAACTCAATGAGGAAGAGCGGAAGACCATCGTAGTGGTAACCCACGAAAGTGGCGTGGCTAACGAGACCAACAAGATTATACATATCAAAGACGGACTGATAGGCAGCATAGAGGAAAACCTGCGCCACGACGCCAGCCCATTCGGCATCAATGGAATGATGAAATAGCCATGAGAGATATCATCACCGAAATATGGTCTACGGCCAAGCGCAACAAACTCAGGACCGCGCTTACTGGCTTCGCGGTGGCATGGGGCATATTCATGCTCATCTTCCTGCTGGGATCGGGCAATGGACTCATCAATGCCCTGGAGCAAAACGCCGGAAGTGTGCTGGATAATTCCATGGTGGTCTATTCAGGGCAGACTTCCATACCCTACAATGGACTGCAAGAAGGCCGATACATTGAATTGGAAGACCAAGACTTCAACACCACTAACCAAAAATTCAACCACATCATCGACAAAGCGGGAGCGACTATCTGGCAAGGTACCGCTAACGTGGCCCTGGGAGAGAACTACTTCTCCTCCAGCATGGAAGGAGTCTATCCGAACATGGCGGAAATCGACAAGATGGACATGCTCCATGGCAGGTTCATCAATCAAGTGGACATCAACGAAAACAGAAAAGTGCTGGTACTTAGCGAAACCAACGCCAAGGAACTGGAACCGCATGATTGCGGTAGGCTGATAGGCCAACAGGTCAAAGTGGACAACATCGCCTTCCAGGTCGTGGGTATCTATGACAACGACGAGAGCGAGATGAACGACGTGGTCTATACCCCGTTTACCACTCTCCGCATACTCTACAACAAGGGAGACCGGGCAGACCGATTCATGTTCAGTTTCCATGGACTGGAGAGCGAAGAGGAGAACGAGGCTTTTGAGGACGCTTACCGTCGCACCATCAACGCCAACCACCAGGCCGCCCCAGAAGATGAGGAAACTATCTGGATATGGAACCGCTTCCTCAACAACATGCAAATGAACCAGGGCATGAGCATCATCCGCACCGCCCTTTGGATTATAGGTATCTTCACCCTGTTGAGCGGTATCGTGGGCGTAAGCAACATCATGCTCATCAGCGTCAAAGAACGCACCCGGGAATTCGGCATACGCAAGGCAATAGGAGCCAAGCCCCTCTCCATCTTGAAACTCATCATCGTGGAGAGCGTCATCATCACCACCTTCTTTGGCTATATAGGCATGGTGATAGGCATAGCGGCCAACCAATACATGGATGCCACGATAGGCCATGAGCAGACAGACACCGGACTTTTCAAGACCACCCTGTTCGTCAACCCCACCGTGGGACTGGATGTTTGCGTGGAAGCCACTTTGGTCATGATTATCGCCGGTACGCTCGCGGGGCTCATCCCCGCACGCAAGGCAGCGCATATAAGACCCATTGAAGCATTGAGAGCAGAATGAAGATAGACATCGATACCTATAAGGAAATACTGGACACCATCACCCGCAACAAGAGCAGGTCTATACTGACGGGCTTCGGCGTGTTTTGGGGTGTCTTCATGCTAGTGGCGCTCATCGGCGGCGGGCAAGGACTTAAGCAACTCCTGCAGTCCAACTTCGAGGGTTTTGCCACCAACAGCGCCATCATTTTCTCCCAAAAAACCACCAAGGCCTACCATGGTTTCCGCAAAGGTAGATATTGGACCATGACATCGCAAGACATCAAGCGGCTGAAAGAGCAAGTGCCAGGACTGGACGTGGTGACCCCACAACTATCGCAATGGGGCACGAGCGCCATACGTGGCGACAAGAAATGCAGCGGCCCGTTGAAGGGCATGATGCCCGAATATCAACTGATAGACGCTCCCGTGATGCGCTATGGACGATACATCAACGAGATGGACGTGCGTGAAGACAGAAAGGTCTGTGTCCTTGGAAAGCAAATCTACAAGACGCTCTTTCCCGAGAACATCGACCCTTGCGGACAGGTCATCAGGGTAGACAGTACCTACTATACTGTCATCGGCGTAGACTATGGCACGTCCTCCATGAGCATCAACGGCAGCTCGCAAAACTCCATAGTGGTGCCCTATACCCTATTGCAACGACTCTACAACAGAGGTGACGAGATAGACCTAATATGTCTTACCGCCAAGCCAGGCGTAGTCATCAGCGAGATAACGCCTCGCATCAGGGAAGTCGTCGCAAGACCTCACGACATAGATCCTACCGACGAGAAAGCCGTCACGGTATTCAACACCGAGGTGCTTTTCGGTTTGCTTGACAACTTATTTAAGGGTGTCAATTTCCTGATATGGTTGGTGGGCATCGGCACACTACTGGCTGGAGCCATCGGCGTAAGCAATATCATGATGGTAACCGTCAGGGAACGCACTACGGAAATAGGTATCCGCCGTGCCATTGGAGCCACGCCCAAGGTTATCTTGTCGCAAATCATATCCGAGAGCATCGCCCTCACCGCCGTGGCGGGCATGAGCGGCATCCTCTTCGCCGTGGCCATCCTCCAGATGCTGCAACTGGCCAACACCACAGACGGCATAGAGGCCGCCCACTACCAAGTGGACTTCTGGACGGCCTTGGGAGCAGTGGCCATGTTGATGGTATTGGGCATATTGGCGGGCTTGGCTCCCGCGCTCCGCGCGATGAACATCAAGCCCGTGGATGCTATGAGAGACGAGTAGACATAATCGACAAAAAGGACAAAACAGCAAGACATATCTATGAAAAAGTATTTTAAACTCATCGTGGCGGGCTTCATAGCCATGGTGTTCATCGGCACCTTCGTGTTCCTTTGGATACAATCCCGCCCCAAGACAGTGGAGTATGAGGAGATTACTCCCACCGTGAAGGACATCCGCAAGACTTCTGTCATCACGGGTAAAATAGAGCCGCGCAACGAGGTGGCCGTGAAACCACAGATATCGGGTATTATCACCGACATCTACAAAGACGCTGGAGAGATGGTGACGGAAGGCGAGGTAATCGCGAAGGTAAAAGTCATCCCCGACATGGCGCAGCTCTCCAGTGCCGAGGCCAGGGTAAGACTAGCCAATATCAACATGGAGCAGGCCAAGGTGGATTATGAGCGAGAGAAGGTACTTTATGACAAAGGACTGGTCTCCGCCGATGAGTATGACAAGGTGCACCAAACCTACAAGCAGGCCCAAGAGGAAGTGGCCGCCTCGCAAGACAACCTGGAAGTGGTGCGCGATGGCGTCTCCAGCCGCAACGCAAAGGGAAGCAGCACACTGATACGTTCTACCATCACAGGCCTGATACTCGATGTGCCCGTGAAAGTGGGCAACACGGTCATCCTCTCCAACACCTTCAACGATGGTACCACTATCGCCACGGTGGCCAACATGGGCGACCTGATATTCCGGGGCAACATAGACGAGACGGAAGTGGGCAAGCTCGTGACGGGAATGGATATGAAGATTACTATCGGCGCACTGCAGAGCGAGACCCTGAAAGCCACTTTGGAATACATCTCTCCCAAGGCCGTGGAAAACAACGGAGCCAACCAATTCGAGATAAAGGCCGCTGTCAACGTGGCCGATGACAATAAATTGCGCAGCGGCTATAGTGCCAATGCCGAGATAGTCTTGGCCGAAGCAAAACACGCGCTCTGCATTCCCGAGAGTGCCCTGGAGTTCGAGGGGGACAAGACTTATGTCTACCTCATCAAGGGAGAAGGCGAAGAGAAAACCTACGAGAAGCGTGAAATCACCACGGGTCTCAGTGATGGCGTGAACATAGAGATCAAGAAGGGTCTCAGCGCCAAGGACAAGGTGCGTGGGCCCAAGATCGTCGCCGACGAGGAGTAACGAGTTCTTGATTTAATCCATTAATCTTTATTTAATCCATTAATCTTTGCGCTATTATGAAAAAATTGATTGCACTCCTTTGCGCCGTCGCCTTGTTTGGCCCTTTGCGCGCACAAGACAGTTTGCGCGTCACTCCCCAGCCAATCCAGCTGGAGGATGTTGTTGACGTGCTTGAGATGAACGGCATTTCTATCCATCGTTTCGATTTGCGACCGCTGCTCAAGACCCATTATAACGTCTCCTTTTACGTGGACGAGTATCGCCATGCCGAGAAGCAAGGACGGGTGCATAGTTTTATGTTCGGCCCCAACATCATGTCTGTGGAGGTCTATCCCGAAGAACAATGGGAAGCCGTGCGACAAGAGCATCATCTCGCGCCAAACGAATCGGAATTTGATTACATCAAGTCCGTCACGTTGACACTCCAGGTGAAAGACGATTCGCTGGCCACTATTAGCGTAGGCAGCCCTGGTGTCGGCAGGATGTCGAAATCATCCCTCAAGCTATATCCCGTAGAAGGCTATACGCAAGCCGTCAACTATATGTATGACAGCCGTCCTTTCCGTTTGGAATCCGTGACGGATGGCGACATGGTGGAAATACCCTTGGTGTTCTTCGGCTCCTGGTGGTATGACAAACGCTCCAATTTCATCCGCTTCTGTGGCGAGAGTGAAATCGACTCGCAATTGCAGTCGCAAATAGTGAAAGACGTGCCCCACTCCTACGTGATAGGCATGAGGCTGGAAAAGATGCCCAAGAAAACCAGTACGAAATAACCCGATATTAGCGGGCTGCCGACACAATGTTGGCAGCCCGTTTGCGTTTAGCCGTCTACCGAATGCCTAAACCATTTTATGGCCGCAAAATGGAAACAAGCGAGACCCATACACCAGGCGAAATGGAAAATAACTTGTTTTGCTCTGCAATTTAACTTGTTTTCGTGAGCGAAATAACTTATTTTCGTGAGCGAAATAACTTATTTTCATGAGCGAAACAAGTTATTAAGTCCGCCCAAAAGTCAGTACTACTGCTCCGAGATTTCAGTACTACTGATATTGAAAAGCAGTAGTACTGAAATGAAATATCAGTAGTACTGACTTTTTAGACGCTTTATAGTCGTGGATTGTTTTCCAGATTGAAGTCCTTGGCCAGTCCGCCCTCGCTGGTCTCCTTGTAGAGAGAGGGGATGTCGTGACCCGTCTGTTTCATGACTGCCACCACCTTGTCGAAGGACACCCGGTGGTTGCCGTCAGAAAAAGAAGCGTAGAGATTAGCGTCCAGCGCACGGGTAGCGGCGAAGGCATTGCGCTCTATGCAAGGTATCTGCACCAGTCCGCAAACGGGGTCGCACGTCATGCCCAAGTGGTGCTCCAATCCCATCTCTGCCGCGTACTCTATCTGGGAAGGACTGCCGCCGAAGAGCTGGCAGGCAGCGCCGGAGGCCATGGCGCAGGCCACGCCCACCTCTCCCTGGCAACCCACGTCGGCACCCGATATGGAAGCGTTTTGCTTCACTATGTTACCGATAAGTCCCGCTGTTGCCAGGGCGTGGAGTATACGTTCTTCCGAGAAGCCATGCCCCTTGTGGCAATGGTAGAGCACGGCGGGCAGCACGCCGCAAGCCCCACAGGTGGGAGCCGTGACAATGGTGCCACCGGAAGCGTTCTCCTCGCTCACGGCCAGGGCATAAGAATATACCAGCCCCCTGGACTGCAGGGACTGTTTGTAACCCGAGGCTTTCACGAAATAGACGGGTGCCTTGCGCATCAGGTTGAGCGGGCCGGGCAGGCGACCTTCCCGGTTGATGCCCCGCTCCACGGCGGCCTGCATCACCTGCCATACCTCACGCAGGAAGTCCCAAATGCCGCTGTCCTCGCACATGCCCACGTATTCCCAGTAGCTGCGACCCGTGTTGTTACACCAATCCATGATGGCTGTCATCGTGTTCATGTCGTAAACATCGGGCGTGTCAAGCAGCCCGGTGTCTGTCTCTCCCTCGGAGAGCGCGCCGCCTCCCACGCTGTAAACCGTCCACTCATTGGTGGTGTTACCCTCCGCGTCATGCGCCTGTAGCTTCATGGCATTGGGGTGATAGGGCAAGAAAACGGCAGGTTGCCACACGATGCTCACCGGAGCCACCGGCTCCAACTCTCCCATGACGGCCACGTCGGTCATGTGTCCGCGTCCCGTGGCGGCCAGGCTGCCGTAAAGAGTCACGGTAAAAGAACGCGCTCCCTGATTGCGGTCGGCGAAAATCCTCGCTGCCCTCTGTGGCCCCATGGTATGGCTGCTGGAGGGACCCTTGCCTATTCTGAAGAGTTCTCTTAATGATTTCATCCCGTCATGCTTTAAAGTGAAACCCGCCGCGAACCGGGAAGCCTCTTCACGACAACCCGGTCGGAAAGAAAAGATATTTTACCGCCTCACACCAATGCGATGGCAGTCATCACTTCACGATAGAGGAAGTGGGGTTGCGCAATCCCTTGTAACCCACCAAGAAAGCCTTGGCGGCACCGAAGCGCAGGAACATGTCGAGCCTCACGGGCACGTGGTTGGCGTCGTCGGTGACATAGAAGTCCACGATACGCTTATATTTCCCGTCCTCTTTCTCCAGGTAGCTGAGCTGCAGGCAGCGGTATTTCACGTTGTTGTCACCCTTGATGGTCTTCTTGCCCTTATAGAGCAGGCGAGCCGGAGTCACGCCGTCCCCGTCGGCTATGGGGAAGTCCACGATGTGTCCCTTTTTCCACCCCGCCACGCTGAAACTGCGTGCCCGAAGGAAAATGTTGAGCATGTCGTAGACACAATAAGTGAGCGACTTCGTGTTCCAGACATGTGTGCCGTCATTCTTCTGGCGATGCTGGCGGATGTTGCACTTATTGTTTTGGTAAGAATAGAATACCTCGTCCACGGTGTAACGCTTGCCCTCGCGGGCTCCCTTGCGATAATAGAGCGGCTCCATCTGGGTGGAAGAGTAGCAGAGCAAGGTGTCACGCAAGATGAACATGCCGTCCACCCGCTCACTGCCACGGGTAGTGAGGCTGGCACGGTAGGCTGGCTTGCCCTTGTATACCGTCTGGATGGTGGAGAGGCTGGCGTTGCCCGCCTTCACCCAGATGAATTGCCAGTTATAGTAAAGGTTGTAGGTGAGGAACTCACCCGAAGAGAAAGCGGTGTTGCGAAACTTGCATTGCGCCTGGGCAGTGATGGCGATGATGGCCAGCAGTGCCGTGATGACGATGTGGCGGGTCTTGTTCATGGCTGTTTAGGGAAAGCTGGTTTGTGGAATATATTCTATGCCCAGTTGCTCGGCACGCCGGGCGTTCTGGTTTTTGATTTTCTTGTCCTTGTCGGGCTTCTGTTTGGTCACGGCGGCGGGCTTTTGCTGTATGACAGGAGTGGCCAAGGGATTCCAGGTCTCCGTGAAATCCCATTTTGCCCTTATCTCTATCTCCTTGGGGAAATAGCAGACCGTCTCCGGCTGGCGATTAGCCGAGTAAAGTCCCGTGTCCCACTCCCCGTTGCGGTTGGAGTCTATGTACATCCTCACGTAGTAAGTGGAAGGGGAAACATAATAAAACTCCGCCACGCCCTGGTTGGTGGTTACCTCCTTGATAATCTTGTCCCCCGCGTCGAGCAACTGCACCACGATGGTGGTGTCTGTCATGGTGGGAATATTGAGGAGTAACGTGCCATAGTCATCAAACGACTTCACCTTGAAACCCTGCTTGAAAGGAGGAGACACCTTGCCATAGATGTCCACGAAGGCAGCCGAATCTATTTCCAGGCTATATTCAATATCAGGTCGCCATTCGCCTCTCAACTCATATTCCCTACCCCTGACGTGGTTAAACTCCAATGGGGCGTTATACCACAGGGTATCATGCTTGGAGTAGAGATGGATGGCCGCCGTGTCCACGCTGGCCAATGGCGTATTGAAAGTAAAGGGAATGTTTTTGTCGGGGTCTAGTTCCGATGGAGCCTTGGCACCAATGGCCAACGCCTTGGGAGGCATGATGGAATCATAAGGCTCTCCCCGTTTCTTGGCGCGGTCTTGCTTCTTCTGCCATTCCTCCCGCTCTCTTTCCAGGTCTTTCAGTCTCTTCTCATGGCTAATCCTAGAGAGGATGTCCAGCGTGTCTATCTGTTCCACGAGTTTTCCCAGGCTGTCGGTCATGTGATAGGTAAGCTCCACCCGCAAAGTGTCTTGGTTGACCAGGGCGGTGTCTTTCAGCCAATAGGTGATAGTGTCTTGCTTCTCGGTAGACTCTATGATGAAAGCGTCGTCCGACTGGAAATTGAGTCCCCTCACCTGGGGCATCTCGCCGCCATAGCTGTAGAAGAGGGTGAAGCTCTCTGGCTCCCTGCGCTCCGCTTTCAGGAAATAGCGGTCTGTCATCACCTCGTTGAAAGCCCTGAGCACAATATCATCGGGCAGGAAATGGGTGTAGCCCACCCTGTCGATAGACTTGATGCGCAGGGAATCTATCCACGTGGTGTCTTGGCGGACATCGGGCTTGAAAGAGGGCACTATTTTCTCTTGGCTGAAAGCCAGCATCTCGCTCTTCTGGTTGAAAAGGTAGTTGCCGTCGGCGTCTTGCAGGGCATAGACCCGATAGGTGCCTGGAGCCACGCCCTTGATGACAAATCGGCCACTGCCGTCTGTTCTGCTTACGCGGAGCATGGGCTTAGTGGTGAAGGCGGTGTCGCTCAAGTCGTTGTAAAGTCCCACCAAAATACCCTTCACGGGTTCCAGGTCTTTTGCCTGCAGCACCTTGCCCGATACCTCGAGGGTATCTATCGCGTCGCCCGTGGAGAAACTATAGGTATAGTTGCCCAAGGGATTGTTCTCGTTATTGTCGGTGATGGCATCTGAAAAGTCTATGGTATAAGTGGTGTTGGGCTTCAGGGAGTCCAGCAGCTCTATCCTGATACGCTTGCCTGAGGCCACTATCTCCGGGGTCTCCAGTTGCGGAGGTGATACCACCACTTTCTCGGTGGCGTTCTCTATCTGGATAAACTCATCGAAAAAGATGCTTATCTTCCGGTTCTTTACGTTAGTGCCCTTGTCGGCGGGAGCAGCGCCCATTATGCGAGGCGGTGTCTCGTCATACCATCCCCCATCGGGTTGGCCCATGCGGGCACAAGATCCCAACAGGAACGCGGCCAATAGCATGAGCGGCAGATGTCGCCCGCCTAAGGCATTGATGACTGCGGATAAGGGTCTTCTCACGATTCCATTTTCTTTTGTTGGTTCAACTCCAGCAGCTCGTCCAGGTTCTTGCGGCTATTGCTCAAGCGAGGCACCTTGTGTTGGCCGCCCAATTTGCCCTTGCTCTTCAGCCAATCGTTGAAAAGGTCTTTGCGCGCCGTGATGACCTCCAGGTGCTGCAGGGTCACGTCGTGGCTGCGCTTGGCCTCGTAATCGCTATTGAGCTCTTGCAGCTTGCTATCGAGCAAGCGGGCGAAAGCGTCTACGCTGGCAGGCGGCGTGGAGAACTCTATCAGCCACTGGTGACGGCACTTGGCGTGGCTATCCATATAGACGGGTGCCACGGTATATTCAGACACCTGCGCACCTGTCTGGGCGCAAGCGTAGGCAAGTCCCTTTTCCGCATTGTCCATGATAAGTTCCTCGCCAAAAGCATTGATGAAATACTTGGTGCGACCCGTGATGACAAACTTATAGGGATTCTTGCTGGTGAAACGGACAGTGTCTCCTATCACGTAACGCCACAATCCGCAAGAGGTGGAAATGACCATGGCGTAATTCTTGTCCAGTTCAACGCCTGTCAAAGGAACTACCGCAGGATTGGGACTGTCAAACTCGTCCATGGGGATAAACTCATAGAACACGCCATAATCCAACATCAGGAGCATGGAACTGTCGGCTGGATCGTCTTGCAATCCAAAGAAACCCTCGCTGGCGTTATAGGTCTCCATGTAGTGCATGTTGTCGGAAGGTATCATCCGCTCATACTGCTTGCGATAAGGAGTGAAGGCGATACCGCCATGGAAGAAGCACTCCAGGTTGGGCCACACCTCATTGAGGTATTGCTTTCCGGAGAGTTCCAACACCCTGACCAATACGCTCAACATCCACGAGGGAACTCCCGAGATATTGGTAACGTTCTTTCCCATGGTCTCCTGAGCTATGCGGTCACGCTTCAGCTCGAAATCGCTCAGCAGGGCAGTGGCCTTGCAGGGTACCCTCACCATGTTGGCCAAGGGATTGATGTTTTCTATCAAGATGGCGCTCAGGTCTCCCACCAGGCTGTCGGGCAAATTGTAGTTGGGAGAATGACTGCCTCCCAGTATCAGGCTCTTGCCGTCGAAGAGGCGGCTTTGGGGATGGTTGCGCAGATAAAGAGCCACAGCATCGAAACCGCCCTTATAATGTATGTTGCGCAATCCCTCATTAGTGATGGGGATAAACTTGCTTTTGTCATTGGTGGTGCCTGAGGACTTGGCATACCAAGTCACCTTGCCTGGCCACAAGACGTTTGGCTCTCCCCTGCGCATGCGGTCGATGTCTCCCTTCAGTTCCTCGTAGGTATTGATGGGCACATTCCGGGCAAAGGTATCATAGTCGTGAGTGGCGTTCAACAGGTGCTTGATGCCATACTCCGTGTTCTTCCCGCTCTCCAGCAAATGGCGCAAGGAGTTGTGCTGCAGTTGCTCGGCTTCATTGACGTGCCTTTCCAACTCACGCTGTCTGGGCTTAAACAAGAAACTCGCTATACTCGTTAAACTCATTGTATTCTCGTTTCGTTTATCGTGCAAAAATACGCCATTCTCGCGACATAAGGCTTGTTTTCACTAATTTTAATATAACGCGACTCCGGTGACCCGCCATACAAAATACGGATAGTACGCATACGCACCGCCAATCGCCAGACAGCCAAAATGGTCTATTGGTGGTTTCTTGGGCATCAGATTATATGTAATAAGTCCGGCAACCAGATTTGACGCGAAGTTGTCAATCGAACGGCGCCTTGTATACTCAATGTTACATACATTCTTGAGTTCGTCGTTAACGGTTTCCGCAAAAGTTCCTGGCTTATGCATCCCTGTCAGCGAATATCTTTCCAAACAGCCTTTAGGTGAAGTCACTGTTTCTCAACGATTCACGGTCGTTGGCATTGCCCGGCGTAAGGGCCCATTGTATTATCTCGCCACAGTCGTTGATTACGATGTGCAGCTTGAAGCCGTAGAACCATCCCATCGTGCATTTGCCCTTGGGTGCCCATCCTCTTCATCATCCTGTGTCTGTCAGCCCTCTGTATGTGAGATGATACAAGGGGCGTGGAATCGATGATTGATATGCCTGTACATTTGCCCAATGCACATGTCTGGAGAAACAGCAGAAGGTGAAGTTCCACCTTCGCCTGCCTCTCCACAAAGCGGTTGTAGGACAGGCGGTGTGAGAACTGCCTGCGCATGTGTTTGCATATATAGCCGAGAAAGAACGACTTTAGGGGTCGCGGTGTCACATGGTATGGAAGAGTACAAGAACAGTCATCACATCGTTGTCAGACATGAGGCATGGGCGGTTGCGATGTTACTTTCCATCTGTGACCGGAAGAAGTTTTTCTTCAATTCAAGACAAAATTCTTATCGAAATCATCCGTAATACAGAAAATTTCTATAAATCTGTATAAGGAATATACCTCTTTGAAATCAAGAGAGTTAGAAGAATTATTTCGTTTTCGGGTAATGGGTTGGCAACCGTCCTAATTGCCGTGGTCTGCATCGCTTTGCTTGTTTGGGTAACTCTTTATTGTGCACAAAGATATAAAAAGGGAACAAAAGGAAAGAATTTTCAAAACGTTCTTTTAAGCATTTAGCCAATTTGAATTATTAAAAAACATTAATCGCACATTAAATATGCAGTCTTTCTGATTTAATCATATCATCCTAAAATCCGCAACTATCATCCAATACACGATTAAGGGTAGATTTATGAGTCGT